>Ga0163216_100417_pt1 | contig 72239 bp, 62 predicted proteins | sample SynspAceP_FD_167610 | JGI IMG/M metagenome (GOLD analysis project Ga0163216, IMG submission 167610) | Saline lake microbial communities from Ace Lake in Antarctica - Synechococcus sp. Ace-P (Illumina Assembly) | ecosystem: Environmental > Aquatic > Non-marine Saline and Alkaline > Saline ...
AATCAGAACCTGACCAGTGCTACAATCAACGGTAGCAATATCTTAACGATAGCGATTGAGAATGGGGACCCTGTAACGGTAGACTTAAGTGGTTACTTAGACAATACCGATGTTCAGGATTTAACCATCACTGGAAACATATTAAGTTTAACAGGCGATGCTACCAGTGTTACCTTACCAATGGCAGATGGTACGGAGACTGCTGTAACAGCTGGTACCGATATAAGTGTAACTGGCGATGGTAGTGTTGCTACACCATATGTGATTGCGAATACTAGACCAGATATTTTTTATCCACCTTCAATTGCTGTAGATGTGGCAACAACAGGTACTGGTAGAACAATAGATTTACATGCAGAGTATCTTGCTCAATATGGTACGCCGTCGGTAGTTAGTGCAGGTGCACCTGCAGCGATACCAACGTATGCAAATAACGAGTTATATTATTATGTTACTTATTTTGACCCTACCGTTTTTGCCAATGTAAGTGTAGATAACGTTGGTGTAATGACATATGATGTTTTAGCAAGCCCAACAGACTATAACACATTGATTAATGTTGTGTTTGTAGCTCAATAAATAGCTAATTAAAGAAAGAACCCAAATCGATTTGAAAAAAATCAATTCACATAAAAGATTATTTCTCAGCATTATTTTTGCAATGCTGAGTATTTTTGTAACCAATGCCCAATTTTTGTTGCAGGCACCAACTGATAGCGATCAAAATAATTTTCGTTGGTATGAAGCTTCAAATACAACAACTGTGCTTGGTACAGATTCCTATTATGAGGTAACTCAGCCAGGTATTTATTTTGCTACCTACGATGGTACTTTATGTGGGTCTAATGCAACGGGCTATTTTATAGTAACCGATTGTAATAATCCAAATAATGAAGTGACTATGGATGTTACTTCTAATGTGCCCAGTAGCGCCACGATTAGCTGGAATCCTCCAGTAAGTGGAGATCAATTAAGGCCTATGGTTATTGCAACAGACGCCGTTGTAAAATATACTGCATTAGTTACCAAAGCAGGTAATACGTTTAGTCTACCAAATTTTACGGTAGTGTGCTTACCTGAGGCTGCTGATTTAGAAGATGATTTAGTAACTACCGATGAAGAAGTTCCTGTTATTATTGATATTTATACCAATGATACAGATTTACCTAATATAGGGGCATTAACAACTACAGATCCTTTAAACGGAACAGTGACAATAGATGATGGTGGTACACCAAATAACCCATTAGATGATATAGTTACCTATACTCCAGATTTAGATTTTAACGGTACGGATAGTTTTGACTACACAATATGTAATAGTTATGGAAATTGTAGCACAGCAACGGTTACTATTGCAGTTTTACCGATAGTGGATACCAATGATGACTCTATAGCAATAGATGTTAATGAGATTAGAGCTATTGATACTTGGCAAATTAATGATAATGATTTACCAGCTATCGGAACATTTAGTGTAACCCAACCTACTAATGGTTCGGTAACGGTTGATGATAATGGTACTCCAAATAATCCATCAGATGATATACCTACTTATTTTCCAAACAATAATTATATAGGAACAGATGCTTTTGATTATACAGTATGTGATGCAATAGGAAATTGTAGCACATCGACCATTACTATTTTAATTAATCCGCTAGGAGCTGATATGGATAGTGATGATGATGGTATTGTTGACAGTTTTGAAGATTTAAATTTAGATGGCGATAATGATCCGTCAACAGATCCAACAGATTCTGATGGTGACGGTTTCCCAGACTACTTAGATATTGATAGTGATGGAGACGGTATACCAGATAATGTTGAGGCTCAGGCTACAGCAGAATATATAGCGCCTTCAGGCATTGATTCAAATAACAATGGTTTGGATGATGCATATGAAGCAAACGGGTTAATGGGAATATTTCCAATAGATACCGATGGCGACAATCTTCCTGATTATTTAGATGAAGACAGTGATAACGATAATATTTTTGACGAAATAGAAGGTCACGATTATAACCAAGATGGTATTGCAGATGTTGTAAGAATAGGATCCGATAAGGATAATGACGGTCTAGATGACGGATTTGAAGGCACTATTTCTGTAGACATAGATGTGAACGACGAAATTAATGACCCATATTCTCAATTACCAAATACAGATGGTGATGAAGAATCTGATTATAGAGATACAGATGATGATGACGATGGCATAGAAACTGTTGATGAAGATATAAATCTTAACGGTAATTATCTTGATGATGACTCAGATGATGATGGTATTCCAAACTACTTAGATTCAGATTTAGGTCAGTTAGAAGAAGAAATTGAAGTTTTCAACGTTATTACACCTAACGGTGATGGTATTCATGATGAATTAAGAATATCAGGCTTAGAAAACTATCCTAACAATACATTAAAAATCTATAACAGATGGGGTGTATCGGTTTATAATACAAGAGCATATAATACAGAAGGGAATGTTTTTAATGGCACATCTGAAGGTAGGGTAACAATTGATGTTGACAGTAAATTGCCAGTAGGTACATATTTCTATATTCTAGATTATGAATTACCTAACGGGGAAACAAAATCACTTTCTGGTTACATATATATTAATAGATAAGAAGAATGTTGAAATCATATATAACCATAAATAAAATAAGCATTTTAAAACAGGTTTTCACTATCGTGACATTCTGTTATGGTGTATTTTCTTATGGCCAACAAGATGCACAATATACCCAGTATATGTATAATACGGTAAGTGTAAATCCTGGTTATGCCGGTTCAAGAGGGCATATAAGTATTGCTGCACTGCATCGGTCACAATGGGTAGGTTTAGATGGTGCGCCAAAAACACAAACTTTTAATGTTCATTCACCTATAGGATATAGAGGGCTAGGTTTAGGTTTGTCAATTGTAAATGATGAAATAGGACCGACCTCAGAAACTAATATTGACATAGATTTTTCATATACAATTTGGACATCGACAGAAGGTAGGTTAAGTTTTGGTCTTAAGACCAGTGCTAATTTGCTAGACATAAAATTTTCAGAATTAAATCAATATTCAACAGACCCAACTTTACAACAAGATATTGATAATAGGCTTTCGCCTAATATTGGTGCTGGAGTCTATTATCATACTAATAAATTTTATTTAGGATTATCAGTGCCGCGTTTCTTGGAGACATCACATTTTCAAGAGACTAATTTATCAACTGCAAAAGAGCAAATGAATTTATATCTAATAACTGGGTACGTTTGGGATTTGAATGAATTTGTAAAATTTAAACCAACAATACTTACTAAGGTGGTATTAGGAGCACCTGTGCAATTAGATTTATCAGCAAATTTTATGTTAAATGATAAATTTATTATTGGAGCAGGCTACAGATGGGATGCTGCAATTAGTGGTATGGCCGGGTTTAATATTTCAAATAAATTTTTAATCGGTATTGCCTATGATAAAGAAACTACAGAGCTGGGTAATGCAGCCTTTAATGACGGTTCTTTTGAAGTGATTTTTAGATATGACTTTATATCTACTAAAAATAATTTGAAATCTCCACGATTCTTCTAGATTGGTCTATTAACGTATTATTATATGTTCTACTTTTCGTAGAATAAGTTAAACGCCTTATTTTTACCTAATGAAGGAAGAAGAGGTAATTCTTGTAAATCAAGAAAACGAACAGATAGGTACCATGCCTAAAATGGAAGCTCATGAAAAAGCTTTGCTTCACAGGGCATTTTCAGTTTTTATTGTAAATGACGAGGGTGAAATAATGTTGCAGCAACGTGCGGCATCAAAATATCATTCACCTTTATTATGGACTAACACATGTTGTAGTCACCAAAGGGTAGGGGAATCGAATTTAGATGCTGGTAAGCGAAGACTTCAAGAAGAAATGGGCTTTGAGGCAGAATTAAAAGAACTTTTCTCCTTTATATATAAAGCTCCGTTCGATAATGGTTTAACCGAACATGAATATGATCATGTGATGATAGGGAATTTTAATACGAAGCCTAAAATTAACCCCGAAGAGGTTGAGGCTTGGAAATGGATGTCACCAGAATTGGTTAAGAAAGACATTGCCGATAACCCAAAGGAATATACGGTTTGGTTCAAAATTATTTTTGAAAAATTCTACCAACATTTATTTAATACAGCAGAGAACAATGAAGGTTAAGGTTAGTAGAAAAGCACATTTTAATGCGGCTCATCGGTTGTATAAAAAAGAATGGGATGACGCAAAAAACACCGATATTTTTGGTAAATGCAACAATCCAAATTTTCATGGGCACAACTATGAATTAATAGTAAGTGTTACAGGTGAGATTGATTCAGAAACAGGTTTTGTTATGGATATGAAGGAGTTAAAGGATTTAATCAAGCAAGAGATTGAAGATTACCTCGACCATAAAAATCTTAATATAGAAGTAGAGGAGTTTAGTAATTTAAATCCAACGGCCGAAAATATTGCTGTGATTATTTGGAAAAGGTTGAGACCCCATATTTCTTCTTCAAATGAATTAGAAATAGTTCTTTTTGAAACACCTAGAAATTTTGTAACATTTTCGGGATAATCTTTTTGTCATATAATGTAAGAAAATTCTTTATTTAACGTTATTGTTTTAAGATTTTTAAAATTTAAATTATGACCCTATATCCGCTTAAATTCAGACCGATTCTTAAAGAAAGACTCTGGGGTGGCACAAAACTTAAAGAAGTATTAGGTAAACCAATTGAGAGCGATATTACTGGCGAGAGTTGGGAGTTATCTACTGTTAAAGGAGATATTTCTGTAATTGTAAATGGCAGCTTAGAAGGTAAATCACTACAAGAATTAATTGAATCTAATGGTGAAGAGCTATTAGGTAAAAGTGTCGTAGAAAGGTTTGGGAAAGAATTTCCGATATTAATTAAGTTTATTGATGCCAAGCAAGATTTGTCGATACAATTACATCCTAATGATGAATTGGCAAAAGAACGTCATGATTCTTTTGGTAAAACAGAAATGTGGTATATAATGGATGCTGACCCAAAAGCAGAATTGATTGTAGGGTTCAACAAAGATGTCACTAAAGAAGAATATGCTGAAAGTATTGATAATGATACACTATTGGATCTTCTTAATTATGAACAAGTTAAAGAAGGAGATACGTTTTTTATAAATACTGGAAAAATTCACGCAATTGGATCAGGAGTGATGTTGGCAGAGATTCAACAGACTTCAGATGTAACTTACCGCGTATTTGATTTTAATCGTAAAGACAAAGAAGGTAATCTTCGAGAATTGCATACAGAGCTTGCGCTTGATGCGGTAGATTATAAAAAGAAAGATGATTTTAAGGTTTCTTATAGCCAAGACTTAAATAAAGTCAGTGAAATGGTTGACTGTCCTTATTTTAAAACAAATTTCATTCAATTAACAGAAAACCTTGAGTTGGATATTACTAAACGTGATTCTTTTACCATATTTATGTGTGTTGGTGGCGAAGTGGTAATAAAAACATCGGAGGGTGAAGTATTGATTAAAAATGGTGAAACAGCACTATTACCAGCTATTACCAAAAAGATTTCATTGCAATCTAAGGGAGCTAAACTTCTAGAAGTGACTATTTAGAGCATAATTTACTCTTCAGCAACTCAAATATTGTATTTTTGCAAAAAAATAATTAGTAATGGCAAGTATAAAAAATTTAAAGAAAGATATTAATAATGTTCTTGGTGACATTATAGAAGGTGTTTATATAGTAGATGCTGCAAACGGAAAGAACAATTCTAAAGAAGGTTCAGCTATTATTGATGAGGCTATTTCGAATTTTGATGAACTTATCGTTAAGGTTAACGAAAGTAAAGTTGAAAATAAGAAGGCTCATTTCAATGAAGTAAGAAATGATTTGGAAACTAAAGCTAATAAATTAGTAGAAAAACTAAACAAGTTAGCTTAATTTAAAGTTTCGATTTTAGATTAATAAAAAAAGCATCCTAATTATAGGATGCTTTTTTATTTTCTAACTGTTTTGTTAATAATATTATTTCTTTTTCAACAGTAAAGCCAACTCCTCACCATATTTTGAGTTCGCTACTTCTGGTGAAAGAACACTATATATAGAATCTAAATATTTGACATTGGCATCTGGTATTTCTTTTAAAGCAATATAAGGTGCTACGAATGAATTTTTATTGTTGAGTGCAAAGTTGATAGCAAATGCATAACCTCTTTGTAAATTTCTATTACTGATATTTTCTAAAGAATCGATACTTACTTGAGATAGTTGATTTTCAGGTTGTGAAGCCTTCATCATGATTTCAATATTTTTCTTATTGATGCCAGACATAGTCATTCTATACTCCTCTAATTTTTCATGGCTTTTAGACCCAGAAATTTTTGCGGTAGTATCAAAAGTATTCCAATCTGTATTGATAGTAATTGTACCAGGTTCGGCAAAAAAAGTGATTCGGTCATTTATGTCATTGTTATCTTTCTTTTTCAAGTATAGATAATAAATTTCGGGACTTTCTAATTTACTCTTAAAAGTAAAATTACCATCACCATTTATTGCTAAGGAGTCAACAGTAACTAAAACAGAATCAGGCACATGTTGTAAATAAAGCATACCTTTTTTTAGGCCTTTAACTTTACCAGTTACAATTAATGTTTCTTCTGCGTTATCGCCACAAGAACTTAATACTAGCATAGAAACTAAAACAACTATTAATCTTTTCATTCGTATAATTTAGGCCGCAAATATCTATAAATTTTAATAGAAATGATTGGCTACTTTTAATTTGTTATTAAAAAAGTGGTTATTATAATTTTGAGGCAACCTCCATTAAATAAGCACAAAGTAATGCCCCACCAGTACCGACAACATAACCTAAAACGGCTAATAGCACACCAACAGAAGTTAATGAAGGATGAAATTCAGCAGCCACTACTGGAGCGGAAGCGGCCCCACCAACATTAGCTTGGCTACCTACTGCTAAAAAGAAATAAGGTGCTTTAATCAATTTCGCTACTAAAATCATGAGTGCGGCATGTATGGTTATCCAAATAAAACCTACTGCAATTAAGCCAGGATTTTCAAGAACCTTTCCTAAATCCATTTTCATGCCTATGGTAGCAACCAAAATATAAATGAACATTCCGCCAATTTTACTAGCACCTGCACCTTCATAATTTTTGGCTTTGGTAAAAGAGAGCGCAATACCCAAACCAGTTGCAATAACTACCATCCAAAAGAAGCTAGAGCCTAAGAAAGATAGAAAACTTTTTTGGTTGCTAACAGCGTCAAAATTACGAGTTAAAAACGTACTTATTTCATCTCCAAAGAAATGGGAAATACCAACGGCGGTAAATGCTAAAGAAAGCATAATCATATAATCGCTTAAGGTTGGTACACGTGTGATTTTTTCAGTAAACTCGGTTACTTTTATTCTTAAGGTTTCAATAGCTGAAGTATCGGCTTTTAACCATTTGTCAATTTGTTTTGTTTTACCTACTCCTAATAAAACTATTGCCATCCAAACATTGGCCACAACGATATCTATCAATACCATACCACCATACTTTTCAGGATTGTATTGAAAAATTTCGAGCATTGCGGCTTGGTTAGCTCCGCCACCAATCCAACTACCGGCAATGGTAGAAAGACCTCTCCAAATTGCGTCAAAATCATTTCCACCTACGGTATCAGGTGAAAATATGGAAACTATAAGGATAGCAATAGGACCGCCAATAATAATACCGGCACTGCCTGTTAAGAACATTATGATGGCTTTAGAGCCTAAATTGGATATCGCTTTTATATCTATGCTCAATGTCATTAAAACCAAAGCAGCTGGCAGTAAATATCTACTTGCCATAAAATATAAGTTTGAAATTTCATCTGAAATTATACCGGTACTGGTAAGAATAGCAGGTAATAAATAGCACATAAGCACTGCAGGTACTATAGAATAGAACTTGCTCCAAAAACCGGTTTTTAAGTTAGAGGTATAAAAAATAAAACCTAAACAAAGTGTTAGCAATCCAAAGACTACAGTATCATTACTAATTAACGGTTGAGCGAGTAGGTTGTGCATAACTGTTTTGGTGGTTGCTATTTTCAAATATACTTAATTAACCAAGTGTTCTTCAATAAAATGAGCAACGCCGTCATCAGTGTTTTTTAAAGTAACGTAATTAGAAATAGCTTTAACTTCTTCTCGAGCATTTTCTACAGCAACACTACAGCCAACATTTTCAAGCATTTCAATATCATTATAGTTGTCACCAAAAGCAATAATATCCTCTAATGAATCATTACTGTCCATTAATAATTTTATGGCTGAGAGTTTTGAAACAGATATTGGAGCAATCTCGATTAATGTGTCGTTAGAACGATAAAGATTTAGCTGAACGCTAAATTTTTCTTTAAGCAGTGGCATTAATATATCTGCACTCTCTTTAGTACACATTAACATGATTTTATGCGCACCAATGTTTCTTTGTTCCCAATTCGATAAAGTAGTGGAAGTTGATTCAAATGTGGGTGTTGATTTTGTGTATTTAGTTTCTTTTTCAACCCTAATAGAAGGTTGAGGAACATACCATTCATTATAGTAATAAAGTCCTAAATCAGCTTCTAAATCACTACAGAGATTATAGATTTTTTTTAATATATTAACAGGAATAATTACGGATGCTAATTCTTGTTGACCCGATAGAACAAGTGCGCCATTATAGCATATGATAGTTTGATTCGTGATGCCTAAACTTTCTTGAATATATCTCATTCCACTTGGCATTCTTGCCGATACCAAAATAATACGTGTGTCATTCTTAATCTTGCTAATCTGTTCGATGGCGTATTTTGAAACATTGCTTTTAGTTGAAAGTAATGTTCCATCTAAATCAGAACATAATATTTTATATTTCATTTTAGATATTTAACCAATAAGTAAACTTGAGATTTATCGACCTATATTTTGGTTCAAATGAATTCACGAAATAATTATCATTATACACTATGAACAAATCTGACAAAGGTGCAAAACGCCATTGTAATCTAGAATTGAAACCAAGGTTATCACGTTGGTTGCTATATTGAATTAAGGTGGACCAAAATATAGATTTGCTAAAAGTAAGGTCTATTTTAGGACTTATAAGCCATATATCTGCGCTAGGGTATGGGTCTGGTAAAGTTATTTGGTCATAATTCAGCAATATGGATACAAAGGCCTTGGGTTGAATTCGTAAGGTCATTTTAGTTTCTAATGAAACTCTATCTCCATTAAAAAAACGACCTAAGGTTGTTTCTGCGCTGTAGGAGAAAATTTTTCGCATATCAGATTGATAATTTGCTCTAACATTATTGTAATGGTAACCTTTATCTCCCGGTATGGGAGTGGCTTCTTCAGTATTTGTTGGATCAAAGGAATCAAATAAGTAGGTGTAGTTATTAGACATTCCTATTTCAGCCTGAGATTGGTTATTAAAATTAAAGGACCAGGCACTTCTAAATTCATAATCTGTATTCTGGAAATTATTTTTTGGGCTCCAAATAAATATGGGGAATATTTCAAATCCATGATTTTGAATAGGACCATTTTTAGGCCAAAAGACACGTTGTGCACTAAATATCCCCTTAAATATATCGGTTCTACGCACAAATCCTAAATCCGATGAAAAATCTTCATTCACATAGACCGCCTTACTATAAAAGTTATAGTTTCTGGCATTATAACGCATATTCATTCCGCTTGCCATATTACCCTCACTATCATCTGGGCTAAATGATTTGTGGGCAAAGAACTTACCGTTCCATCGGTTTTGTTTTGAGGCTAAATTATAGTCAAGACCTAAAACTCTATTATATTCATCTTCTCGATTAACAAAGTCATATTCCTTAAAAGATTGTTTATTTATGAAAAACATACCAACATTGGATCTAGAAAAGACCCTCTGCTGTAGTGCAATCATAGTATTATTGTTAGATGCAATTTCATTTATGCGGTCTTCAGCAGTTTGAATATTCAGTAGACCTACACGTAAATCTTTTGTGATTTTACCACTCAGCCTTATACCGCCAATAATTTTATTTTCAATAGTGTTGCCTGCGGTGTCTTCGGCGATTCCAATACGCCTAGAGAAGAAGGGGTTAGCATCTCGTTGATCACCAAAGCCTGCAAAAAGGTCATTATTATCAATAAAAAATTGCCTTTTTTCGGGTAAAGAGACTTCAAATCGGGTTAGGTTCGTTACTTGATCGTCTGCCTCTACTTGTGAAAAATCTGGATTTACCGTAATGTCTAGGTTAAGGCTGTTGCCTACTGATACCTTTACATCTCCTCCAAAATTAAAATCGTTTAAACTTTCATTATTGGTAAAATCTTTTTGTGAAAGTGTATTGATATAGGGTATAATGGCTAGCGGAGTCCTTGATTTACCCAAAGGCTTTTCAAAAATCATATCTCCCATAAAAGCCAGATTATAAATCAATTGGTTTTGTGGAATTCTTGTCCAAGTACTGCGTTCATTAGATTGGGTATCTACCCTATAACTATTAAATCGCCATTTTGTGGAGCCTTCCTCAAATTTCAATGAAGTAAAAGGGATAATCATTTCTGCAGTAAAATAACCATCATACATCTTGGCATCACCTTTCCATTTTACATCCCAAGAAAGATTAAAATCACGCCGATCTCCCCCTCCGTTTGAAATTAGGGCTTCTCTACGAACTCCATAAGGATTAATGCCAAATAAAAATGCATTTGTGCCATCATTGAAAGTGTCAAATACCAATGAAAAACTGTCGCTTCCGCTTCCTCTGAAATCTCGTTTTAAAGATTGTAGTGAATAGTTCTTGCCTACAGAACTTGCCTTAATAGCGATATAAAGGTTTTTGTCGTCATAAAGCACCTTAATTTCTGATTGCTCTCTTGCCTGTATAGAATCTAAAGGGAAATATTCCCAAAATTCATTTGCACTTTCTGCAAATTCCCAAATAGGTTCGTCTAACGCACCATCAGCAATAATACTCTCCTCAATGTATTTTACGGTAAAGGATTTAACCTCCTCTTGACAAAAAATAATTAATGAGAAAAATGAGAATATAAAACTAAGGGACACTTTTTTCATAATGTAGTTCTCTTTAAAATTATCATAATCTCTTGGGTAGTTTTATAATTATATATTCAACCAATACGTGAATTTTAGATTTAAAGATCGATACTTTGGTTCAAATGAATTCACAAAATAGTTGTCATTATACACAATGAACAAATCAGATAAAGGAGCAAAACGCCATTGTAGTCTAGAATTGACACCAAGATTATCGCGTTGGTTGCTGTATTGAACCAATGTTGACCAAAACACCGATTTACTGAATGTAACATCTATTTTAGGGCTAATCAGCCAAATGTCTGCGCTAGAGTATGGTGCAGGTAAGGTGATTTTATCGTAGTTCATAGCCAAAGATAAAAACACCTTGGGTTGGAACCTTAGAAACATTTGTCCTTCTATAGAAAAGCGGTCACCATTAAAGAAACTCCCCATTTCTGGTTGAATAGCATATGCAAACCTTTTTCTACTATCAGATTTATATTCTAAGGAAATGCTATTGTAATAATATCCTAATTCACCTGGTAAGGGTATTGCTCCATCAATATTGGTCGGGTCAAACTCATCAAAAAGATAGGTGTAAGAATTATTATATTTCACATTAATTTCTGATAGATCTGTGAATTTAGATTCCCAAGAACTCATTAATTCACGGTCAGTGTTTTGGAACTCATTATCAGGACTCCATGTTATGATTGGGAAAAATTTAAAACTATGGGTTTGCAAGGCACTATCCTCTGGCCAAAAAATACGCTCGAACATTGTAGCCGTTTTAATAATATCAGTTCTACGAATAAAGCCAAGATCAGATCTAAAATCGTCCCCTACGTAAGCTATGTCTTCAAAAAAGTTCCAATTTCTAGAATTATATTGAAGAAAGGCACCAGATGAATAGTCTTTGTTACCTGAATTGTGAGCAAAAGATTTATGAAGATAGAATTTACCGTTCCAGACATTATTGTCTGAAATAAGGTTGTAGTCTATACCTGCAACCCTATTATAACGGTCTTCAGGGTCTTGAAATTCATAATCCTTAAAAGTTTCTCTATTGATAAGGAACATGCCAATATTAGAACGGCCAAATACAGTTTGCTGTAAAGCAAGCATAGTATTGTTATTTGAAGCAATGTTTAAGTCAAGATCTTCAGCCGTTTGTAGGTTCAAGAATCCTAATCTAAGTGATTTGTTCACCTTTCCACTTAAACGAACACCTCCAATAATTTTGTTTTCTATTGAATTATCGGCAGTATCCTTGGCAATACCAATTCTTCGAGAAAAGAAAGGATTTGCATCTCTCCCCCCTCCAAAACTTCCGAACAGGTCACTGTTATCGACAAAAAATTGTCTTTTTTCGGGTAGTGATACTTCAAAACGAGTTAGGTTGGTTACTTGGTCATCTACTTCTACTTGAGAAAAATCTGGATTTACAGTTATATCTAAATTCATACTATTACCAATAGGAATTTTGACATCTCCACCAACCTTAATATTGGTAGTAGGTTCATTCAATTCAAAGTCCTTCTGAGTAATCATGTTAACATAAGGAATGAAGGCTAGGGGAGTTCTGAATTTACCTAAAGGTTTTTCAAAAACCATATCACCCATAAAGGTTAAACCATAAATATTTTGATTTTGTGGAATATTCATCCAAGTACTATTCTCATTAGATTGGGTGTCAAATCGATAGCTGTTGAATCTCCATTTAGTTTCACCTTCCTTAAATTTGAAAGCGGTTAATGGGATTACCATTTCAGAGGTATAATAATCGTCATAAATCTTAGAATCACCTCTCCATTTAACATCCCATGAAATGGTAAAGCCATTTAAATTTAATCCACCACCAGAAACTAAACCTTCACGTCTTACGCCATAAGGATTAATTCCAAATAGAAAAGCATTATTACCATCATTGAAGGTGTCGAAGAGTAAAGTTATATTATCGCTATTACCTGCTCTAAAATCTCTTTTTAAGGACTGTATTGAGTAATCTTTACCGGCAGTGTAAACAGTTATACCGATGTAAAGGTTATCATCATCATATAACATTTTTATTTCGGTCTGCTTTTTGGCTTGTATCGAATCTAATGGAAAATATTCCCAGAATTCATTGGCTGAATCAGCAGTTTCCCAATAGGGTTCATCAAGAATGCCATCTGGAACTATTGTTGCGTTAATCTGCTTTACAATAAAAGATTTATTGGTTGTTTGCGCGCTGCTAAAAAAGTAAAAAAGAAAAAGCACGAATGTGCTAACGTACTTGGCCATTATTGGTGGTAATTTGTTGGTTGACCAAATTTAAGTTTTTGTTTAGTTAAATAAATGCTAAACTTATTCTGCTTTGTTTTTTTTAGGCTCTCTTTTAGATTCTTTTAAGGTCTTCATTAGCATCCATTCAATTTGACCATTGGTACTACGAAACTCATCTGCAGCCCATTTTTCAATAGCCTGCAGCATCTCTTCATTTACCCGTAATGCAAAAGGTTTTTTCTTACTCATTTAGAAATTAAGTATTTAGGTTACCAAACTTAATAACAGTAATCATCTCTTAGTGATTCAAAGTACCTGTATTTACAATTGGTGTTACATCTTTATCTGAACAAAGCACAACCATAAGATTACTTACCATGGCAGATTTTCGTTCATCGTCTAAAGCTACCAAACCTTTTTTACTTAATTCTTCTAAAGCCATTTCTACCATGCTAACAGCCCCTTCAACTATTTTATGTCTTGCGGCTACAATGGCAGTAGCTTGTTGTCTTTTCAACATTGCGTTTGCTATTTCTTGAGCATATGCTAAATAGCCAATACGAGCTTCTAATACTTCTATGCCAGCCATTGATAGGCGTTCTTGAACTTCTTTCTCTAGTGCTTCACTTACTTCATTAACACTAGACCTAAGAGTAATGTCTTCCACTAGACCCTCATCGGCAAAATTGTCATAGGGGTACATACTTGCTAGTTTACGGACGGCAGCATCAGTTTGCACTCTAACAAAATTTTGATAATCATCAACATCAAAAGCAGCTTTATAGGTATCAGTCACTCGCCAGACTAAAATGGTGCTGATCATAATAGGGTTGCCTAATTTGTCATTAACCTTTAATCGTTCACTGTCGAAATTACTTGCCCTTAAAGAAATTCTCTTTTTAGTGTATAAGGGATTTACCCAGAACAGGCCATTTTCTTTAATTGTGCCTACGTATTTTCCAAATAAAAGTAAAACTCGTGAGCTATTTGGGTTAACTAGAACAAAGCCTGCGCACATAATTAATGCTGCAATTATCATAAAGGCACCAACATAAATTCTTAGAAGTGCAATTCCTCCAATTAATAAAACTAAAGCAACAAAAAGCATTACGTAGCCATTCTGTGCACTGTGGGTTTTTTCTACTTTCATAATTTATGATATTAAAATGATATCATAAATATATTAAAATAATTTTAAAAAAGGTGTATTTATTTTCTATTTTGAAATTTTAATATTATCCATTAAACTTTTTAGTCTTCTTTTTATTCGGATTCTTAAACAATCGCTTAAAGAATCCATCGCGCTTTATTGGGTCGCAATTCAAGGCATCTATAACGGAAGCTGAAGGTTTTGGAAAACTCCTTTTCGTGTACCTGTCAAAGTCTTTATTCTGATTTAGTTGTTTCATCCAAAGTCCGAACATAGGCAAAGCTGCATTTGCCCCTTGACCAATACTAGTGTTGCTAAAGCCGATTTCGTGTTGGTCAAGTCCAACCCAAGTTAAATGCACAAGGCTAGGGGTGAGTGCAACAAACCAAGCATCTTTGTTGTTTTGGGTAGTTCCAGTTTTACCTGCCATGTCATTTTTGAGCCCGTACGTACTTCGTAATCTAGATGCTGTACCCGAATTAACAGTTGACTTCATCATTTCTATCATAATTTGTCCCGTCTCTTTTGAAAATGCAGCTTCAGAACTTAAATTTGATTTAAATTCCACCAAAACTGAATCTTTATTATCCGTAATACGCTTAATTAAAATTGGTTTTATGTGTTTACCTTTATTAGCATAACTAGTATATGCCTGTGCTAAGTCTAGAATTTTTATTTCTCCTGTTCCTAAAGCAATAGACGCTTCATTGGGTAGTTTTTCATCAATACCCATTTCTTTAGCCATCTTTAATACATTGTTAATGCCAGCTTTCTCCAAAACTTTCACGGCAATAGTATTAACTGAATTGCTCAAGCCTTCTTCCATTGAATAATTTAGGTACGCTTCATCTTTATCTCCAGAATTACCGGGCGACCATCCCTTTAAATTATCATATTCAACCTCTTCTGCAGAGAAATATGTACATGGGGCTACACCCTGTTCTAAAGCCGCAGTATATACGATAGGTTTAAAAGTAGAGCCTACTTGACGTTTACTTTGCGAGATATGGTCGTATTTGTACTGTTTAAAATTAATACCGCCAATCCAAACCAAGATATCTCCATTATTAGGGTCAATGGTCAAAGAGCCTGTATTTAAAAATTTAGTATAATGTTGAATACTGTCCATGGTACTTGCCATTACCTCTTTATCACCTTGCCAATCTATAAAGTTTCTTTTTCTTTTGTCCTTCGTTAGACTATCTATAATTTGTTCATGTGATAAGTTGGCTTTTTGTAATTTTTTATAGGAAGATGTTCTCTTTGCTATTTTTTGCATCAATTTTTTATCCTTTATCCATGGAGCATTTTTACCATAACTCTTTTCGAAATCGTTTTGCAATTTAGTCATGTGCTCAATCATAACCTCTTCGGCTAATTTTTGCATTTTAAAGTTTAGGGAAGTATATATTTTGAGGCCAGAAGTATAAAGATTGTAATCGGAACTATTATTATTTTGGTCGGCAATCCATCGTAACATTTCTTTACGTACCTCTTCTCTGAAATAGGGAGCAATACCTGCATTATAATCAAATTCTCGATAGTCAAGGTTAAGTTCTTCTTGGGTAAACCGATATACTTGTTCCTCTGTAATATAGTTGTTGCCATACATAGCACGTAAAACTAAATTACGTCTACTAAGGCTTCTTTCAGGAAACAATCTAGGGTTATAACCATAGGTAGCCTTTAACATACCCACAAGTGTAGAAGCTTGTGCTGTTGAAATATCTTTAGTACGTGTGTTATAGAATTTTAATGCGGCACTTTCAATACCGAAAGTATTATCCCCAAAAGATACCGTGTTGAGGTAATTGGTTAATATTTCGTCTTTACTGAAAATTTTCTCTAGTCTTTTAGCGATAATCATTTCTTTAACCTTATCGACTACTATATTGGTTTTGTTCCTTTCTTTTCTAGGATAAAGATTTTTAGCGAGCTGCTGAGTCAATGTGCTGCCTCCACCAGCGGAATCATCACTCATGAGAATGGTTTTGAACCCCACCCGAATCAAACTTTTAAAATCTATGCCTGAGTGGTCATAAAAACGTTCGTCTTCAATTGATATCAAAGCCTGTTTCAAATGATCAGGAAATTCTTCGAAAGCAACAGGTTGTCGGTCATACAGGTAATATTTGCCAATAAGAACACTATCAGCAGTAAATACTTCTGATGCCATTTGATATTGAAAATTGGAAAGTTCCTTTTTAGATGGAATTTTTCCCCAAAGTCCCAAATTGACACTTAGTATGAAAAGTAAAAAAAAAGCACATAGCCCAAGAATTCCTAAGCCAATAACTTTTAGAATAGAAAGTTTTCGTTTTGATGTTTTGGTTCTCTTTATCTTCATGCTTGCAAGTTCTAATATAAATTTAACCTTACCGAAGTTTTAACAATACCTTAAAGTATGAAATCCTATTTTTGGGCAAAATTTTAAGCATGAAGAATATTTTAGTCTTGTTAGTACTTGTAACTAACCTAACTTTTGCAAATGATCTAGTTTGGTCTAAAACAGGCCATAGGGTTGTTGGTGAAGTTGCGGAGCAACATCTAAGTAAAAAAGCAAAGCGTGCAATTGCAGATTTGTTAGATGGTAAAAGTTTGGCAGCTGTGGCCAATTTTGGTGATGAAATAAAGGCAGATCGTGCGTATAGTAAATTCAGTGCTTGGCATTATGTGAATATTCCTTTCGATAAAACCTATGCTGAAATAGAGCCAAACGAATATGGAGATTTAGTGCAAGGTATAAATACCTGTATTGAAATTATTAAAGATGTAAACAGTACAAAAGAGGATAAAGCTTTCTACTTGAAATTTTTAGTTCATCTTATCGGTGATCTACACCAACCAATGCATGTTGGTAGGGCAGAGGACAAGGGTGGTAATGATATTCAATTACAATGGTTCGGCGACGGCACTAACTTGCATAGAGTATGGGATTCAAATATGATTACTGATAATAGTATGAGTTTTACAGAACTTGCATTCGAATATCCAGAAATGAGCAAGCAACAAATTAATTATTTACAAGATGGCACTTTATTAGATTGGGTAGAAGAGTCGCACCAATTGGCTGAAAAGGTTTATGGGTCTGTAGAACCTGGTGAAAAATTAGGATATAGATATAGTTATGACTGGTGGAATACAGTAGCCGACCAATTACAAAGAGGAGGTATACGACTTGCAGCGGTTTTGAATGAAACGTTTAAATAGGTTGTACATACAGCCTATCTTTTTGAGACTTTATTTCCACTAATACTCCGTTGTCTTGAACATCTAAAACGGTCAATTTCATTGGTTCTTAATTTGGCGTGTTTGGTAGCACGGCCTTGAACTCGTTTGCGCCACATTCGAAAACTACTAGGTTTCATTTCACGGCGCATCACCTCAATAGTTTCTTGTTCACTAATACCGAATTGAAAAGTAATTGCTTCAAAAGGTGTACGATCCTCCCAAGCCATTTCAATAATACGGTCTAATTCTCTTTCTGTAAATTCTTTTATCATAGTCTTGTAAAGGTACTAAGTAGTTGTTATTTGACAGAATTGAGCGTTTAACTTTAAGTAATATTTAATAATTCTATTTGGTAGATGTATATGTTCATTAATAGAGTGTATAGTTTATAGATACGATATAATAATTAAATTTAGGTTAGCGAATTATAGTTCTATCCGTTCTATCCGGTAATTCTAAATGGGCTGTATCGATAAAAAAGAATTGAAATTACATTAAAACCGTTTTTAATTCATTTCTGTATTCTGACGGATTTTGCCCTGTAAATGCTTTAAACGATTTGTTGAAGTGCGAAAAGTTGTTAAATCCGCATTCGAAACAAACCTCAGTAATACTCATTGGTTTTTCTGCTAATAATTTAGAAGCGTGAACCAATCGATATTCATTAACAAATTGTATAAATGTCTTATTCGTTATTTTTTTGAAGTACCTACAGAACGATGGTATGGTCATACTTACCATAGAAGATATTTCTTCGAGAGTTAGTTCTTCTTTAAAATTATTCTTAACATGATTGAATACGATATTAATACGGTCATTATCCTTAACATCGGTAGTAAATGAAAACCCTTCTGCGTTTAACAAACGCATGTCTTCAGAATTACCTAGTTCGTTTAATATATTAAGTATAGATAGTAGTCTTTGAAAATCAGTCTGATATTCTAACACCTCTATTTTGTCTCCTATTTTTCGTTTTGTCTTACCAGAAAAGGCTATTCCACCGCTAGCACTATTAAATAAGCTTTCAATTTTCTTCATTTCTGGAAGTTTAAAGAAATCTGGTCCTAAGAAATCTAATTTCAACTGCACAACTGTTTCACTTGTATTGCCGGTAAGGGCATCGGTAAAACCGCAATGAGGAAGATTACTACCTATAAGTATAAGATCTCCATTAGTATAATAGGATACATGACTACCAATTTGCCGTTTACCAGAGCCACCATTAACGTAAACCAATTCTAATTCAGGGTGGTAGTGCCATAAATTGTTTTTGTTCAATTTATGCTCATCAAATTTTTGATATGTAAATGAATGACCAAAATCTGGCTCAATGGCTTCAAAAGTAGGTTTCTGTTTTACCATGCTATTTTATGTTTACTAGTATAAAATTAAATGATCCTTTATAGGATGGTCTCTGTAAAATTAACTAAAATGTGTGTAATCTTATCTTATGTGCTATTAAACTTGTATAAAGAGGTTAAAATAGCATATAAATAAGAAAAATTTGATGTAGTGAGGGCTAGATATCGACTGTATGTTTGCAGTATAAATTATCATTAACCCTTAAAATAATTTATTATGAAAAACCTAGTAAAATTCACAACAGTAGTAGCCTTTATGTTCGCTACAGTAGCAGGCATGGCAAGAGAGCCTAAATTGAATTTATTATCTGTGGGAAAAGCCAAAAGTGTGGTTTTAACTATGGATGCTTCTTCTAAAGGTGTACAGGTAATTTTAAAAGATGCAGACTTGAATGTTATATATTCTGAGAAAATGTCTGAAGGTCAATTTAGCAAAAAATTAAATCTTAAAGATTTGAATGATGGTGTCTATTACCTTTCAGCTGACGATAACTTCAAAAGCTATTCATATACTATTGTCTTAAGTAACAATACTATGAATGTTGTAGAAACTGCTGAAGACATTAAGCCTTTCTTTAGAAAGACTAGCAATATGATTTATTTGAACTACTTAAACTTGGATAAAGCAAAGTTGTCTATTAAAATATTTGATGCTGAAAGTAGAACAGTATTTACACAAGAAGTGACTGACGAAATGATTGTTGAAAAAGCATTCAATTTCGCAGATGCTTTCCCTGGTACATATACAGTAACGGTTAAGTCTGAAGGCAAAACGTATACTGAAGATTTTGTTGTTAATTAAGTTGATTTAAGTTGATTTCATTAAAAGGGGACGGGAGCGTCCCCTTTTAATTTGTTTAAATATTTAGGTAATAAAAAGCCCAGTACATAAGAACAAACTGCAAGGGTAGCCTTAATAAAAGTATCCATCTAGGAAAACCTGCACCAGCCTTTTTGCTTGACAACATATAAAAATGAACTAATAAGAAAACGGAAAGCATAGTTATGATTCCGTAAAGAGACATATCTTTTGTGAACCTAAAAAATAGCCCAACACCAAGCATTATTTCTACCAAACCACTTAAAAGTACTAATGGTTTGTGAAAAGGTAGGTACCTTGGCATAATTCTTAAATATACCTTTGGTTTTATAAAATGCATGATGCCTGCAATGATATACATTGCTCCCATCAAATATAAATGCCAAGGATAAGTCATATGTAGAAGTCGATAAATTATTTATTTAAGACTTTGTATTTGCATTAATCCAATTCATCATTTTATCTTCTAAAATAGCTAAGGGAACACTACCAGCTTCAAGAATTTTCTCATGAAATAGTTTTATATCGAATTCCTTACCAAAATTAGCTTCTGCTTTAGCACGAAGCTCCAAAATTTTAAGTTGTCCTATTTTATATGATAATGCCTGACCTGGGTTTGCCATGTAGCGTTCAATTTCTGCGGTAATAGCAGCTTCTGATTCCGCCTCATTATCTAAAGAATATTGAATAGCTTTTTCCCTAGACCATCCTTTAGAATGTATTCCGGTATCTACAACCAAACGAACTGCTCTATGCATTTCTGCGCCTAGCATACCAAAGTTTTGATATGGGTCTTGGTATAGACCTAATTCTTTTCCCAAAGACTCGGTGTATAAAGCCCAACCTTCACCATAAGCACTATACCATAACGTTTTTCTGAATTGAGGTAAATCTTCGTTCTCTTGGGTCAATGAAATTTGAAAATGATGACCTGGAATAGCTTCATGCAAAAATAAATCTTCATCAGAATAGATGTTATATGTCGATACATCTGGGATAGGAACATAAAAAATACCAGGTCGAGTACCATCTAAAGAACCAGGATTATATTCCGCACTTGCTGACGCTTCTCTAAAAGCTTCTGTACGTCTTACTACAAATGGAGTTTTAGGCTGCTTACTGAATAAAGCATTTATTTTGGGTGTCATTTTTTTATAAATGTCATTGAAGTTGTCGATGACTTGTTGAGGGTCGGTAAAAGGCATCAATTCTTTTTTAATACGAACCTCTTTAAAAAATTCTTTCAGATTGCCGGTGAAACCGACTTCCTTCTTGACTTTTTCCATTTCAGAACTGAGTCTGGCAACTTCATTTAATCCTATTTCATGAATCTCTGATGCGGTTAATGCCGTAGTGGTGTATAATTTTATTTGATGGGCATAATAGGCATCACCATTTGGTATGTCTTGTATTCCACTAGATTCACGACCAGCATTCATATATTCATTAGCCATGAAATCATAAAGCTCTTTATAAGTTGGTACAATTTTATTGGTAATAAGAGTGGTATAATTAGAAGTTAACCTTGCTCGGTCGCTCTCAGTAAATTCACTTGGAAAATTATAAATGGGCGAGTAAAATAAATTCGATTGCAATTCTGCATCGGCAACACTAGCCAGCTGAGGTAATACCTTTTTAATCAAAGATTTTGGCAACACATTTTTTGCCATAATGCCAGCTTCCATTTTTGACTTAGCAGACTTTAACCATACCACGTAATCATCTAAACGTTCTAGCCAATTATCGTAATCCTCTACAGTTTTAAAAGGTTGTGCGCTACTTCCGCCAGCTAATTGGCCAATCATTAAATTCATAGACCACATTTGGTCAATGGGCGTATAGTTTTCAAATGCTAAACCTTCTAAGTTTATTTCACATTCCCATTTTAAAATGGCAAATGACATTTGCTCACTTTCTGAAAGTTTAGCTTTTTCAAATTTCTTCGATTTCGCTAAGTAAGTGATGTAGTAGTTTTTCAATTCTTTCTTATAGTCTGCAGAAAGAAAATTGGGTAAGGTGTCATTGTATCTATAATCGCCTTGAGAAGTAGCGTTTAAAGGGTTTAGTCTTAATCCGTCTTCGTGATAGTGTGCTAGTAATGTAATGAAACCAACATTATGCATAGTCGGGTTCGTAGTTATTTCTTTACTAATGTTTATTTGTGCTTCAGTATTTAGCCCAAAAATTAGAGTGCATACAATTAGTACTTTTTTCATTAAAATGTATTGTTATAAATTTAAGATAGGTATTTCTTGAATCTGTCTTTTTTATATTGAGGTACAGATTCATTGGTCATAAATAGGGTTAGAAGTTCTCGTGGTTTCTCTTTTAAAAACATCAATTCATAAAACTGTTGAACCGTAAGAGAATTTGAAGACCTCTCAGTTAAAACTAATGTGTCTCCTTTATTTACAGTGCCTTCTTCAAGTATTTTAACATACGTGCCTGGGTGATTATGATCGATAAATTCTTTGAGGATATTTTGAGTTCCGAAGCGTATTCCCAGCTTATAACATGGTTCTCGTGGCTGAGAAACTTGAACTAGGGCGCCTCCGATTTTGTAAATATCACCTACACGAATTTCAAATTCATCAAGGCCTTCAATGGTCAAGTTTTCTCCGAACATACCCCAATCCCATTTCAAGTCGGGGTATATGCCTTTCCAATAGCTATAATAATCAGCAGAAAAAAGATAGCAAGCTTTGTTTGTTCCACCATGGTGAACACGGTCTATAATAGTATCATCTTTAACATCATTACGTCCTAAAAATAAGCCTTTAGGTGTAGGGTATTTGAAGATGCCAGTTTGCTCTGTTGTGCCGTTCCATTCAAAAGTTACGGGGTCTCCTATGTTAGTTGAAATCACCTTCATATGGTGAAGATAAAAAAAGCACAAATATTTATGGTAATATAATTAACCAATCTTTTAGCTCTAAAAAGGAATGGGTTGAATTTTTCCAAATCAATGGAATATTGTTTTAGTATTATGATTTAGTAATCTGTGTTTATCATTTTTCTATATTTACGTAGATGGCATTTTTAACATTTATACTTTTTACAGGTTTTGTTGCCTTTTATGCAACTTGGAAATTACGTAAAGATAAACTTAACACTCAAGATGGTTATTTTTTAGGAGGTAGGTCATTAACAGGTATCGTTATTGCAGGATCTTTATTGTTAACCAATATATCGACAGAGCATTTAGTGGGTATGAATGGTTCTGCTTATAAAAACGGTGCTATAATTATAGCTTGGGAAGTGACCTCTGCTTTAGCTTTAGTAATAGGCGCTTTATATTTTGCGCCTAAGTACTTGAAAATGGGATTGACTACAATACCTGAGTATTTAGAAAAACGTTTCGATGGATTAACCCGAACTCTTGTAGCATTATTATTAATTATATCTTTTGTAGCTACACTATTGCCAATAGTTCTTTATACAGGGGCCTTAAATATTGAGGCGATTTTTGAAATTTCCAGTTTATTAGAAGTTAGCCAAGAACAGGGCATATTTATTACCATTCTAATTGTGGGTATTTTAGGCGCGATATATGCCATATTTGGAGGGCTAAAAATGGTTGCTTATACTGATACAATAAATGGATTCGGACTTTTGGTAGCAGGTTTGTTAGTGCCGATTTTGGCATTGTTAAGTATAGGTGATGGTAATGTTTTTAGTGGATTTGAATTGGTATTTAATAATAGTCCAGAAAAGTTTAATGTCATTAGTAATGAAACGAGTGTTGGTGAAGGAGCCCGAACGGCAATTTTACCATTCGAGGTACTTTTTACAGGTTTAATGGTCAACCAAATTTATTTTTGGACCATGCATCAGTCAATTATACAACGAGTTTTGGGTGCGGTGAATTTAAAAGAAGCACAAAAGGGATTACTGTTTACAGGACTTTTAAAGATTTTAGTGCCGCTTATTATTGTTTTACCAGGGCTAATTGCATTTTATTATTTTGGAGAAACCCACTACGATAATCAAGATAGTATTTACCCATTATTGGTGAAGAAAGTTATGCCACTTTGGTTAACAGGTTTCTTTGTTGCAGTAATGATGGGTGCTATTTTAAGTACATTTAATAGTGCTCTAAATAGCGCGGCAACTGTTTTTAGTCTGGGCATATTCAAACGATATATAAATAAAAATATTAGCGAATTTAAATTGGTGAGAATAGGGAAACTGACATCAGCTATTCTTGCTGTTTTTGCGATTTCAATTGCACCATTTGTTGCCAATGCCCCAGCAGGGTTATATCAACTTTTGCAAGAATTGAATGGAATATTCTTTATTCCTATTGCGAGCGTAATTATAGCAGGGTTCTTATTTCCTAAGGTTACCGCAACCGGAGCTAAAATCGGGTTATTATTTGGATTGCTTTTTTACGTTATAGTGAATTTCGGATTTAAAGTAAATCTTCATTTTGTTCATATTTGGGGATTAGAATTTATTCTGAATATTATAGTCATGCATTTGGCTTCGTACTTTTTCTCAAAAGAAGAGAAGTTTGAGATGAAGGATTCCGGAATATTAGATTTGAAACCTTGGAAATATGCTAAACCATTTAGCTTGTTCTTAGTTTTGTTTACAGTGGTTTTATATATTATTCTAGGGAATGTGTAAATTTATCTAACAATTAAATTCTACCTCATGGAAGAAAAAGTTTTCAGGGACTATAATGCACCAGATATATCTGTTGCGGTAAAGGAACACTATCGTAAGATGAGAAAAAATCAAACTTTAGATTATGTACACCATATGCATAATAAATATTTAAAGTTTGATAAGCCTATGGGGCTTTGGGAGGCCATGCGACATTTAAACAGTCTTATTGATGTTAGTGATCCAGATATTAATTTACCTAACATTCAGCATTTAATACAAAGTGCTGAAGCTATACGCGCAGATGGCAGACCCGATTGGATGCAATTGACAGGTTTGATTCATGATTTGGGAAAAGTAATGTTTTTAAAAGGTAGTGATGAAGATGGTACGAGCCAGGCTGAACAATGGGGTATGGTTGGCGATGTATTTATAGTAGGTTGTGCATTGCCAGACACATGTGTATTTCCTGAATTCAATAGTCTTAATAAAGACATGCAGAATGAACAGTATAATACACCAACAGGCATATATGAAAAGGGCTGTGGTATAGATAATGTAGATTTAGCTTGGGGCCATGATGAATATTTGTATCAGGTGTTAAACAATCATAAAACAAATACATTACCAGAAGAGGCTATGGTGATGATTAGATATCACTCTTTTTATCCATGGCATTCTGGTGGCAGTTATAAAGAACTTTTAAATGAAAAAGATGCTGGATATTTAAAATTGATTAAAGATTTTAATAAATACGATTTATACACGAAAAGTCAAAAAGTGTATGATTTAGATGAGGTACTGGATTACTATCAGCCAATTGCTGAAAAGTATTTGGGTACTGAACCTATTTTTTGGTAATTGTACGAGCTTTTAGAAAACAAAAAAGCCACTACAAAATATGTAGTGGCTTTTTTAATAGTCAAGGAGATGATTATTTTACCATCTCGTAGCTCCGTTTTATAAACTCGGTCAAATCTTTACCTTTAAGTAAGCCTTTTGATAGTTTGGCTAAGTCAAGTGATTGATTGATTAATCGCTCTTTTTTCTTAGCTGTTTTTGTATTCAATATTTCACTGACCAACTCATTGTTAGTATTAACAATCAGGTTGTACATTTCTGGCATAGCACCCATGCCAAACATACCGCCACCGCCACCAGTCTGTTGCATCTCTTTCATACGACGCATAAATTCTGGTTCTGTAATGGTAAATGGTGATGCATCACTATCCATAGCTTCTAATTGTACTGTATAGCTGCTTTTTTCACCGATTACTTTTTCCAATTCAGTTTTTAAAGTTTCCTTTTCCTCATCAGACAATTTAGAAATTTGAGTCTCCTCTTTCTGAATCAGTTTATCGATATGATCAGCATCAACACGAGCAAAAGAAATATTTTCTTTAGAACTTTCTAATTTTTGTATCAAGTGACCAATAATAGGAGAGTCTAATAACAATACTTCGTATCCTTTAGCCTTAGCAGTTTCTATATAACTATGTTGAGCTTCTTTATCAGAAGCATAAAGAATAACTGTTTTACCGTCTTTATCAGTTTGTGTTGCTTTAATTTTTTCTTGTAATTCTTCAAAAGTGAAATAAGAACCATCTACCGTTGGGTAAAGAGCAAACTTATCTGCTTTTTCAAAGAACTTGTCTTCAGAAAGCATTCCGTACTCAATAACGATTTTAATATCGTTCCATTTTGCTTCAAATTCTTCTCTATTGTTTTTAAATAAAGAGTTTAATTTATCGGCTACTTTTCTAGTGATATAAGAAGATATTTTCTTTACGGCTCCATCGGCCTGTAAGTACGAACGAGAAACATTCAATGGAATATCTGGAGAATCGATAACACCACGTAACATGGTCAAAAATTCAGGTACAATTCCTTCAACATTATCCGTTACAAAAACCTGATTCTGATAAAGCTGAATTCTATCTTTTTGTTGATTTAAATCATTAGAAAGTTTTGGAAAGTAAAGTATACCTGTAAGATTAAAAGGGTAGTCTACATTCAAGTGAATATGGAACAAAGGCTCCTCGAACTGCATCGGGTAAAGCTCTCTGTAAAAACTTTTATAATCCTCTGATTTTAAATCTGCGGGTTGTTTTGTCCACGCCGGGTTAGGGTTGTTAATAATGTTATCAACCTCTACTGTTGGTGCAGGATCTTCTTTTTTGGCACCTTCTGGTTTCGGTAAGGTTTCCGTTTTCATTCCGAATTTAATAGGAATAGGCATAAACTTGTTATACTTGCTTAACAAGCTTTTAATCTTTCCATCTTCTAAAAACTCGGTAGAATCATCTGCTATATGGAGTATAATCTCTGTACCGCGAGTATCTTTTTGAGCCTCTTCCATTACAAATTCAGGAGAACCATCGCAAGACCAATGTACCGCGGGCTCATCTTTATAACTTTTAGTTATAATTTCTACTTTATTAGCAACCATGAAAGCAGAATAGAAACCTAAACCGAAATGGCCAATAATACCTGAATCTTTGGCAGAATCCTCATATTTGTTCAAGAACTCTTCTGCTCCTGAAAAAGCAACTTCATTAATATACTTCTTAACCTCTTCTTCGGTCATACCTAAACCTTGGTCAATAATATGAAGCTTTTTTCCTTCTTTATCTATCTTAACCTCAATTAAAGGATTACCATAATCAACTTTAGCTTCGCCGATAGTGGTTAAATGTTTCATTTTTAAAGTTGCATCGGTAGCATTTGAAATTAATTCTCGAAGAAAAATTTCATGATCGCTGTATAAGAACTTTTTAATAAGTGGAAAAATGTTGTCTACCGACACATTAATTTTACCTGTTGCCATATGTTATATTTTTTTTGTCACTATCGTAGTGACTATTGTTGTGTATTATATTTTGGTTATGTGAAGTCAAAAAAAATACCACAATAGAAGATTATGACAAACTGACAGATATAAGAGCATATAAAGTTTAACAAATATTTTTGTTTATGAATAATATAAAAAAGTTAAACATAATGTATATTTGTAATGTGATTATGAAAAAGTGCTATGAAAAAGAATTTTACACATAATCACATGTTGATTATTTATTGGTTAGGTTGTTTAAAACGTGCTATTTTTTAATAGCACGTTTTTGCTAAACAAAAGCTAATGTTTCATAAAAACTTCTAACTATGAAATCCGCATCGTACCTTTTATAAAAACTATTAAATATGTCTGCAAAAGCAAAAAAAGTATCGAGAGAATCTATCGTAACAATGTTTATGGACTATGTTTTAGAGCATGAAGAAGTGCCAAAAACAGTTTATAAGTTTTGTAAGATAAACAGTATACAAGAATCTGATTTTTATTTATATTTTGGCTCAATAAGCACTTTGCAAAAAGGTATATGGACTACCTTTTTTGATAATGCTTCTAGTGTTATGATGAAGAATAAAGAGTATCAAGATTTTTCTAATCGCGATAAAATGTTGACGTTCTTATATACCTTTTTTGAAGTACTTACTTTAAATAGAAGTTATGTTTTATTTTCAATGGAACAGTCTGGTAGCACTCTTAAGAATATGGAGCAACTTAAAGGTTTGAGGAAGGGTATAAAAGAGTTTTCAAAAGGTCTAATAGTAGCTGGTAATGAGAATAAAAATATAAAAATCACCAAGCATAATCCTCAGTTATTCTCAGAGGGAGCTTGGCTGCAATTTATGTTTTTATTGAATTTTTGGAAGTCAGATGATTCCGCAGGTTTTGAAAAGACAGATGTCGCTATAGAAAAATCTGTCAATACTATATTCGATGTGTTCGATAATACTCCCTTAGAAAACATTCTCGATTTCGGTAAATTTCTTTATAAGGAAACTTTTGCCTAATCTAACGAACCTACAATTTGAAAACACTTGATAGAATACCCACCGGAAAGATTGAACGAGCTAGTAAGCTTGTAAAAACAGGAGCTAAGATTGGGGGTAATTATGCTAAATATTTAGGCAAGAAAATTATTAATCCTGATACAACGAAAGACGAACTGAACGAGGATAATGCCACAGACATTTATGACGGATTAAAATCTCTCAAGGGTAGTGCTTTAAAAGTAGCGCAGATGTTGAGTATGGAAAAGAATCTGTTGCCAAATGCATATGTAGAAAAATTTTCTTTATCTCAGTTTTCTGTTCCTCCATTGTCAGCTCCTTTGGTTCGTAAAACGTTCAAAAAATATTTAGATAAATATCCAGAAGAAGTTTTTGATACATTCGAAAAAGATTCTATAAATGCAGCAAGTATAGGGCAGGTGCATAAGGCAACCAAAGATGGAAAAACATTGGCGGTTAAAATTCAATACCCTGGTGTAGCACAAAGTATTAGTAGTGATTTGGCCATAGTAAAACCTATAGCGACTCGTATGTTCAACTTACGAGGTAAAGACTCTGAAAAGTATTTTAAAGAGGTAGAGAATAAACTTATAGAGGAAACTGATTATCTATTAGAAGTTGCTCAGAGTATAGAAATAACAAAGGCTTGTATTGGTATACCGAATATAAAATTTCCTCAGTACTACACAGATTTATCCAGTGAACGAATTATTACAATGGACTGGATGACAGGCAAGCATCTAAGTGAATTCACTAAAACAAATTTTTCAAAGGAAACAGGTGATAAGTTAGGCCAGGCCTTATGGGATTTTTATATGTTTCAAATTCATGGTTTACGAAAAGTACATGCAGATCCTCATCCAGGTAATTTTTTAGTGAATGATGAGAATGAATTGATAGCTATTGATTTTGGTTGCATAAAAGAGGTTCCTGATTCATTTTATGTACCATATTTTGAACTGGCAAAGACTGAGAGTATTTCTGATGATAAGATTTTTACCAATAAATTATATGAACTAGAAATTTTGATTGATACCGATAAGCCAGAGGAAGTTCTTTTTTTTAAATCACTTTTTCATCAGTTACTGAGTTTGTTTACCTCTCCGTTTCATAACGAAGAATTTGATTTCGGTGATGAGGTTTTTTGGGGTAAAATAGGAGATTTAGGAGAGAATTTTGCGTCAGATAAACAGATAAGAAAGATGAACGGTAACAGAGGTTCAAAGCATTTTCTTTATATGAATCGTACTTTTTTTGGGTTGTATAATTTACTTCATGATTTAAAGGCGAATATTAAAGTTAACAATTATAAGAAATATCTAGATTAATTGTTTTTGCCATTTTTCGAATTACTAGTGTTTGTTATATTTTTAAGGTTGATTATTAATTGTTGTTTATATTGCAACACTAATTCTACCTGAATTCCTTCAGGATAAAAATATTACTATGTATAACTCAAAAATAATTGGCTTAGGTCATTATGTTCCTGATAACGTAGTGACAAATGATGATTTGTCAAAAGTGATGGATACCAATGATGCCTGGATTCAAGAACGAACCGGTATTAAAGAAAGAAGGCATGTTGTAAGTGGTGATGGTGATACTACAACTACCATGGGTGTAAAGGCTGCAAAAATCGCCATTGAAAGAGCTGGTATAGATAAAGATGACATCGATTTTATCGTTTTTGCGACACTAAGTCCCGATTATTATTTTCCTGGGCCGGGTGTTTTGGTACAGCGAGATTTAGGTATAAAAACCGTTGGAGCTTTAGATGTTCGAAATCAATGTTCTGGTTTTGTGTATGCTATCTCTGTTGCGGATCAATATATTAAAACTGGTATGTATAAAAATATACTGGTAATTGGTTCTGAACTCCATTCTCATGGATTGGACATGACTACTAGAGGTAGAGGTGTATCTGTTATTTTTGGAGACGGTGCTGGTGCTGCAATTTTAAGCAGGGAGGAAGATAACTCTAAAGGAATTCTTTCTACCCATTTACATTCTGAAGGACAACATGCCGAAGAACTTTCATTGATTGCCCCAGGTATGGGTAAAAGATGGGTTAATGATATTATAGCAGATAATGACCCTAATGACGAATCTTACTATCCATATATGAACGGTCAGTTTGTGTTTAAAAATGCAGTTGTGCGTTTTAGCGAGGTTATTATAGAAGGTTTAGAAAAAAACAAATTAAAATCTACAGATATAGATTTATTGGTGCCACATCAGGCAAATCTTAGAATTTCACAGTTTATTCAAAAGAAATTTCAACTTACCGGAGATCAAGTATTCAACAATATCATGAAATATGGTAATACCACCGCTGCATCTATTCCTATTGCACTTACAGAAGCTTGGGAAGAAGGAAAAGTTAAAGATGGTGACCTTGTAGTTTTAGCCGCATTTGGTAGTGGTTTTACATGGGGTAGTGTAATTATACGATGGTAAATAAAGAACCCATGGCAAAACCATGGGTTCTATATAGTTTTACCTAACAAGAAAAAACCAACCATTCTTCTTTATTAAATATACCTATACAATATAATAGACGATTTTTTTTATCTATTGTTACTACTAGGGTGTAACTTATTTTAGTTAGTGTAGAAATTTGCTTTTACAAAAGTCATTAAAAATAGAAACCCGAACATTCCAAAATGAATTGGAAGCCGGGCTTCATAATGCTGATAGGCTATACTAAACACTAACCATTAACTATAAACATATAGCGTTACCAACAAAAAAATTAATACTCAGAGAATATCTAACTTTACTAATAGACGAAATATTGCGCAATTAGTTACATATATGTAAGATTTTAACATTTTAATATGATGAAAAAGACCCTTGTTTTTGGAGCTTCCTTGAATCCAACTCGTTATAGCAATTTAGCAATAAGAAGACTGGTAGATTCTGGAATAGAAACCCAAGCCTACGGATTGGGGGAAGGTGAGGTTTCTGGAGTCAACATCAGTAATAATTTTAACGAAATTAATCATATTCATACAATTACGCTATATCTAAATCCAAAAAGGCAAAAAGAATATTTTAATGAGCTAATTTCTTTAGCCCCAAGTAGGGTAATATTTAACCCGGGTACTGAAAATCCCACATTTTATAGATTGTTAGAAAAGAACGGAATAGAAGTCAATGTGGCTTGTACCTTAGTGCTATTATCGACCGGTCAATATTGAATTTAAAATTCTAAGCAATATCGTTAATACTAGGTTCAGCAGGTTGTTTACGAATAAGCCAAAGCCCTATAAATGTAAGTAGTCCATTTAGGGGTAGTAGCTCATAACCAAATATATAACCTCCCAAATATTCAGTGGGTAGTTTAGCTAGAACAAGAATTAGTGAAACACATATTAAGGCAACTATCCAAACATATTTATCTTTTACCTGGTGCTTTGTGAAAATACCAAAAGAGAATAAACCTAGTAACGGACCATAAGTGTAAGAAGCTACGGTAAGTAAACCATCAATTACATTTCTATCTAAAATATATTTGAAGGAGATAACTACCATAATCAGTAATACACTCATGCCAATATGTGTAATTCTCCTTATTTTCTTAGCTTCTTTTTGTGGTTTTTTCTCAGTATTGAGAAAATCTACACAAAATGATGTGGTTAGTGATGTTAGCGCACTATCAGCACTGCTGTAAGCTGCTGCTATTAAACCTAGCATGAAAGTTACAGCAACGGTAATACCCAAACCACTATTCAAGGCAATTTCAGGAAAAAGTAAATCAGATTTTGGCGAGCCATCCATGAGTGGTATTGCTATATTGTGTGTGTCCGCATAAATGAACAAAAGTGCACCTAGCAACATAAAAATAAAAGTGACTACGACGAGCACAATACTAAAGCTGACCATGTTCTTTTGAGCTTCCCCTAAATTTTTACATGTCAGATTTTTTTGCATCATATCTTGGTCTAGGCCAGTCATACAAATAGTAATAAACATTCCGCCTAAAAATGATTTTACCAAATGGTTTTTTGATGAAAAATCATCTGTAAAAATGGTTTTACTGTATTGTCCCAATTCTGGTGAATTTAAAAATTCAATGAAGGTCCAATCCATTTTATCTAAAATGAAATAAATGGAAAGTCCTACAGATACTAGCATGAATAATGTTTGTAGCGTATCTGTCCAAACAATAGTTTTTATTCCACCTCTAAAGGTGTACACCCAAATAAGTAATATGGAAAGAATAACGGTTATTTCAAAAGGAACATTCCATGCATCAAAAACAAATTGTTGCAGTACAATAGCAACTAAAAATAAACGAAAGGCAGCACCTAAAACTCTTGATATAAAAAAGGATATGGCACCAACCTTATAGCTTACAAAGCCAAACCTATCATCTAAATATTCGTAAATAGAAGTAACGTTTTGTTTGTAGTAAATAGGAAGGAGAACAAATGCGGTAACCATATAGCCAAGAAAGTAACCAAACACCACTTGCATATAGCTAAATTGAGAAGCATCGACCCAGCCAGGTACTGAAATAAATGTTACACCAGAAAGTGATGCGCCTACCATGCCAAATGCAACTAAATACCAAGGAGATTGTTTTCCGGCCTTAAAAAAATCTTCATTAGAATCGTTTTTGCCAGTGAAATATGAAATAATCAAAAGCAAAACGAAATAGCCGGAAATCAAAAGTAGTATGTGTGAGGCGTTCATTGGTTATAATTTTGAGGGCAAATTACAAAAAGTTAAAGGAGGTATTGTGATAAGATGAAAAGGTTAGACTTAATTTGATAAATCTTTAATTTATAGCTAATAATGTATTCGAATTTTTCTAGTAGAATTATTTTTTGATACCTTTTCATGGTACAAATTCTAAAAGCCTAAATAATGAGTCGATTGAATAATTTTTCTGATAAAGTGATTGTGATGGTGTTGGTTTTTATTTTTAGCACGACCAATAATTTGTCTGGTCAAGATGCTTTGAAAACAGATAAGAAAATTGACAAGGAACTGACGAAACTATTGAAAGATAAAAGTATAAAGAGTGCTTTTGAGTATATAGACTCCATTGAGGAAGAAACGAATAAAAATTTAATAAAATTAACTGAGATTGCGGCTCCTCCTTTTTTAGAAGAGGAAAGAGCTAAGGCATTAGAGAAAATGTTTGTTGATGCAGGTATTGACAATGTTTCAATAGACGAAGTTGGTAATGTAGTTGCGTTAAAAAAAGGAACACAGGGCGGAAAAATAATAGCAATAGATGCTCATTTAGACACTGTTTTTCCAGAGGGCACAAATGTTAGTGTGCAGCAAAAAGGAGATACGTTATTCGCACCGGGAATAGGAGATGATACTAGAGGTTTAGCGATGCTACTAACTATTTTCAAAGCAATGAAAAATTCTAATATTGAGACCAAAGCAGATATTTGGTTCGTTGCAACAGTAGGTGAGGAAGGATTAGGAGATTTAAGAGGTGTTAAGCATCTTTTCAGAGATGGTGCGCCTAAAATAGATTCATGGATATCCATTGACGGTGGTGCTATAGGTAGGGTGAATAACGCTGGTTTGGGGTCTGTTAGGTATAAGGCTTTATTTACTGGTAAAGGCGGCCATTCTTGGGGTGCATTTGGTTTAGCCAATCCGCATCATGCTTTGGGTTATGCTATAAAGGAGTTTTCTGTCATTGCTAAAAAATATACGGACGAAGGACCTAAAACAAGTTTTAATATTGGAAGAATGGGCGGCGGAACTTCTGTAAACTCTATTCCTTTCGAATCTTGGATGGAAGTAGATATGAGGTCGGTCGATAAAGATAGGTTGATTGAAATTGATGGTATATTCAAAGCATCAATGCAAACTGCTTTAGAAGAGTACAATAGTTCTGGTATAGATGATAAGATTTTTCTAGAACTAATTAAAATTGGAGATAGGCCTTCAGGCGAATTATCGATTGACACACCTTTAGTACAAAGAGCTATTAGTGCTACAACGTTATTTGGTTCAACTCCAAGTCTTACTAGAGGTTCTACCAATAGTAATATTCCTATTTCATTAGGCATACCGGCAATAACTATCGGTAGAGGTGGTGTTGGTGGTGGTGCACATTCGTTAAATGAATGGTGGTTAAACGAGAATGGTGCAGAGGCCATTAAACTAGCCTTGCTTTTAACGGTGTCTGAAGCCGGTTATTAGATTAATAAAATACTAAATGAAGTAAAATAGGAATTACAAGCTATTTTAATGCGTTATCGGTATAGGATATCTGCCTAAATAGAATAAAATACTTCTATATCTTAATAAGAATTTTGTGCAAGCGGTGCGGTATATTTTTCAACTTTAATCGTAAATTTATACCCAATAAAGCCTATGGAGTTTTCATCGAAATTATTAGAGAATGCAGTGTATGAAGTGTCGCAATTACCAGGTATTGGTAAGCGAACGGCATTACGCTTAGTGTTACACTTACTTAAGCAGCCAGAACAGCGCACAGAAAATCTTTCGTCATCATTGGTTAGTTTGAGAAGTAAAATTCAGTTCTGTCAGAATTGTCATAATATTTCAGATACCAATATGTGTGAGATTTGCGCAAATCCTAAAAGAGATGATGCTTTGGTCTGTGTTGTTGAAGATATTAGAGATGTGATGGCAATTGAAAATACAGGCCAATTTAGAGGAAAATATCATGTGCTTGGGGGTAAAATTTCTCCTATGGAAGGCATTGGTCCACAAAATTTAAAAATTGGATCTCTCGTTGAGAAGGTAAAAAAAGGCGTAATAAAAGAATTAATTTTTGCGTTGAGTTCTACTATGGAAGGGGATACCACCAACTTCTATATTTTCAGACAAATTGAAGGTTTAGAGGTGAAGACGTCTACTATTGCGCGGGGTATTGCGGTAGGTGATGAATTGGAATATGCAGATGAGGTTACCTTAGGTAGAAGTATAGTGAATAGAGTGCCGTTTGAAGGTTCGCTAAGGCAAGATTAGTTTATGTAATTTCATTATAATATCAGCTAAAAGGTATTAATTTTATTATTTTTGCAAAAAATATATACAAAACAAGCTATAAATTATCGATATGTCAAAATTTGAATTGAAACTACCGCGTATGGGTGAGAGTGTTGCAGAAGCAACATTGACATCTTGGTTGAAAGAGGTAGGGGATACTATTGAGATGGATGAAGCCATTTTTGAAATTGCTACAGATAAAGTTGATAGTGAGGTGCCAAGTGAGGTAGATGGTGTTTTGATAGAGAAATGCTTTAATGTTGATGATGTTATAAAAGTTGGTCAAACTGTAGCGATTATTGAAATTGATGGCGATGTGAGTGTAGTCGCGAATACAACGGATGAAAAAGAAGTAGAGGAACCTGTACAAGAAGAAATGGTTTCTGCAGCTGAAGAGGCTGTTATAAAAGCAAAGTCAGATACTTCTTCCGCAGATTTGGTTATAGGAGATTCAGACCGATTCTATTCACCTTTAGTTAAGAATATTGCTAAGCAAGAAGGTATTTCCTTTGAAGCGCTAGAGACTATATCAGGTACTGGTAAAGACGGTAGGGTTACAAAAGATGATATTTTGAACTATGTAAAAAATGGCGCAAGTTCTAATCATGTAAAAGCAGCATCTGCTGAGCAGGTGAAACCAGCTGCAATTGCAGCTGATAGAACTTCTGAGCCTGCGCCTGTTAAAAGTAATGAGCCAGTGGTCGATAAGCCAAGAGTTCCGGTCTCTGGAGGCGATGAGGTGATTTCCATGACCAGAATGGGTAAGTTGATTGCCAAGCACATGACAGATAGTGTGTCGACATCTGCCCATGTTCAAAGTTTTATTGAGGTTGATGTAACCAATATTGTAAATTGGCGCAATAAGATGAAAGATGCTTTCTTTAAAAGAGAAGGTGAAAAACTAACTTTTACACCGATATTCATGGAGGCTGTTGCCAAGGCTCTAAAGAAATATCCAATGATGAATATCTCTGTTGATGGAGATACCGTTATTAAAAAGAAAAATATTAACATAGGCATGGCGGCCGCATTACCAGACGGTAATCTTATTGTTCCGGTTATTAAGAATGCAGACCAGTTAAATTTGGTAGGTATGGCGAAGGTTATAAATGACTTGGCTAACCGTTCTAGGAATAATGCTTTAAAGCCAGATGAAGTACAAGGTGGTACCTATACGGTTACCAACGTAGGTACTTTTGGTAGTGTATTCGGTACTCCAATTATTAATCAGCCACAGGTAGGTATATTAGCACTAGGTGCTATAAGAAAAATGCCTTCTGTGATTGAAACACCTGAAGGAGATTTTATTGGTATCCGTAGTAAAATGTACCTTTCTCATAGTTATGATCATAGAGTTGTAAATGGTGCATTGGGTAGTATGTTTGCTAAGACAATTGCAGATTACTTGGAAGCTTGGAATCCAAACCGTGAAATTTAATTAAAGTCGATATTTTAATAAGGTAGTAGTATTTGCTGCAGTTTAGAATACTGTTAACTTAATGATTTTTTTAATTAAATATTTCCTATGCTTCTTTGCTCTTATAATAAAATCATCTTTTTATTACTTTGTTTAATATCCATTATTTCAGTTCGTTCACAAGAATTGGGAAAAGAACCTGTGCGTCTTTTTACTGATTGTGATTGCGAAAAAAATTATATCCGTCAAGAAATTGGCTATGTAAATCACGTACGCGATCAATCTCAAGCAAATGTTCAATTATTTATTTACGATATAGCTAACGGTAGTGGTGGTAGAACCTATTCGTTAGACTTTAAAGGAATAGGTGTTTTCGAAAGCATTTTCGTGAAACTGGCTTACGAAACAACGGCAACCATGACTAGCGATGAAGTGAGGAAGGGTTTGGTGGAGAAAATTAAGTCAGGGTTGTTGAAATATATTCTAGAATCAAATATGGCTGAAAAAATCACCTATTCTATTAATACAGATGGCACGGGTGAAATCATGAATATTGAAATTGAAGATCCTTGGAACAACTGGCTCTTTGAAATATATGGTGAAGCGGAGTTAGACAAGGAAACAAGTAGAAAAGCTTTTGAATATGAACTTGGTTTTGAAAGTGATCGAGTAACTGAAAAATGGCGGATAAGGGTAGATTTGGAAATGAACGAGGCGAAAAGCGAGTTCAAACAAGATGGTGAAACTTTCACCAGCGAGCGTTTAAGGTATTCTGGAGATGCTAGTGTTGTGCGAAGTTTAACGGATCATTGGTCGGTTGGTGTCTTTGGTGGTGCAACGCATAATACATTTACTAATTTAAATTTTCGTGGCTATCTAAATCCGGCTTTAGAGTATAATATTTTTCCTTATCGAGAGGTACTGCGCCGTGAGCTTGTATTTGCCTATCGCATCGGGTATTTCTATAATGATTATATTGATACCACCGTATTTGGATTACAGGAAGAAGGGGTATTCAATCACTCGTTAGATGTGCAACTTCGATATAGGCAACCATGGGGAAATGTGTATAGTAGATTGCGAGGTTCTACGTTTTTGGAGGATTTCAATAAAAACAGGATAGAGTTGTTCAGTAGATTATCTGTTAGGGTCTTTAAGGGCTTGGCAGTTACTTTTTCCGGTAATTTTGAGGTAATACGTGATCAAATTAACCTGCCTGCAGGTGACGCATCTATTGAAGATGTGTTATTGCAGCAAAAGCAAATTGCTACAGATTATGAACTTGGTTTTCGGGTAGGTATAAGTTATACTTTTGGGTCTGCCTTTAATAATATAATTAATACCCGCTTATAAATCATCAAGTATACTTATCATCATAAGTGTACTTTTTAGAATAAATTTAAACAGAGGTTCCCTATAGCGTTCATAGAACGAAAAGATATCTTTGTCAAAAGTTAGACTCGTATGGAATTAAAGCTTATCAGGCCTATTTGTTTTTTCGATTTAGAAACAACTGGTGTCAATGTCGCAAAGGATCGAATTGTTGAAATTGCAATACTAAAAATATTTCCAAATGGAAATAAGGAAAGTAAAACGTGGCTTGTAAATCCAGAAATGGTCATACCAGATGAGGTTATTGCAGTGCATGGTATAACGAATGAAAAGGTGGCAAATGAACCAACGTTCAAGCAACTTTCCAAAGAAATTTATCAGATAATTAAGGATGCTGATTTAGGCGGATTTAATTCTGACCGGTTTGATATTCCATTACTTGCAGAAGAATTATTACGTGCAGACATCGATTTTGATATGAAAAATACGGTATCGGTAGATGTGCAGACCATTTTTCATAAAATGGAAAAACGCACGTTAGGTGCAGCGTATAAATTCTATTGTGATAAAGAGTTGACCGATGCACATAGTGCTGCTGCGGATACCAATGCAACCTATGAAGTGTTGCTTTCTCAATTGGATAGATATCCTGATTTGGAAAATAATATTAAAAAACTTTCTGAATTTTCAAGAAGAAAACAGTCGGTAGATTTTGCAGGATTTATCGCAATGGACGAAGATGGTGTAGAAGTGTTTTCTTTTGGCAAACATAAAGGGAGAAAAGTACATGATGTGCTTGAAAAAGAGCCTGGTTATTTTGGTTGGATGTTAAATGCAGATTTTCCATTGTATACCAAAAAAATCCTTACTCAAATTAAGTTGAGCAAACTCAACAATAAATTAAGTTGAATTTTATAATAGTGCGTAATGAAAATAATATGTATCGGCAGAAACTACACTGCCCATATTGCAGAGCTAAAAAATGAAAGACCAGAGGAACCTATCATTTTTATAAAACCCGATTCTGCAGTTTTACCAAAACAACAAGATTTTTATATCCCCGAGTTTTCTAATGATATTCATTATGAAGTTGAGGTTTTGGTGAAAATTAAAAAAGTTGGTAAGCATATTAGCGAGGAATTTGCATCTTCCTATTATGATGAAATCGGATTAGGAATCGATTTTACAGCTCGAGATTTACAATCGAAATTAAAAGAAAAAGGCTTGCCGTGGGAAAAGGCAAAGGGTTTTGATGGTGCGGCTGTAATAGGAGAGTGGCTGTCAAAAACACAATTTAAAAACCTTAATGACTTAAATTTCAAGTTAGTAAAGAATGATGAAGTTGTACAAAATGGTAATACAAGTTTAATGCTTTGGAAGATTGATGAGATTATAGCTTATGTTTCAACATTCTTTATGCTTAAAAAAGGAGATGTGATTTTTACGGGCACTCCTGCTGGTGTTGGGAAAATAAGTCCAAATGACTATCTTTCGGGTAGCTTGGAAAATATAGAGCTTTTTACCTTAAAAATTAGATAATGATTTATAACCTAGATAAGATTAATGAGATGGCAGAGGGAGATCAGGATTTTATAAATTCTGTAATATCTGTTTTTTTGGAAGAAGTTCCTGAAGATTTAGATTTATTAGAAAAGGCCCTAACTGCAAAAGACTATGGTCAAGTATATCAGTTGGCTCATAAAATAAAACCTAATGTTGATTTATTAGGTATGGAGCAAACACGTGCAATTGCCTTAGAATTGGAAACCTTAGGAAAAGAAGAAGGCAATATGGATGAAATGAAAAGAAGATTTCCATTGCTTAAAACCGATATTAATCAGGTTGTTGCAGAATTAAAAAAAGACTTTCATTTATAATGCTTGCAGAAATTATAACTATAGGTGATGAAATTCTCATCGGCCAAATAGTGGACACCAACTCCGTGTTTATAGCTAAAGAGCTTAATAAAATTGGAATTTCAGTTTATCAAATCACCTCTATTCAAGACGATAAGGCGCATATTTTAAATGCATTTAGCGATGCTGCAAAACGTGTTGATGTAGTTATTGTAACCGGCGGACTGGGGCCAACGAAAGACGATATTACTAAGCATACTTTTTGCGAGTTCTTTAATGATGAACTTGTGGAGAATGCTGCTGTTCTAGCACATGTAGAAGAGTTGTTTGCAAAATATATTTCTAGCACGTCAATATCTGATATCAATCGAAAGCAAGCTTTGGTGCCAAGTAGGGCAGAAGTGCTTCATAATGCCAATGGTACAGCTCCAGGCATGTGGATGCATCAAGATGGAGTGACATTTATTTCGTTGCCAGGTGTGCCTTTTGAAATGAAGCATTTAATGGTCAAATCTGTTATTCCTAAACTTGCTTCTTTTTATAAAAGACCACATATCATTCATAGAACGATTGTGACTTATGGTTTAGGCGAAAGTTCAATTGCAAACCGAATTGAATCATGGGAAAATAACCTTCCGCTTTCTATAAGATTGGCATATTTGCCTAATTTAGGGAAAGTTAGATTGCGTTTGTCAGGAAAAGGGCCTGACTACAGTGAGCTATTTGATTCGATTGAGGCTGAATGTGAAAAGCTTTATCCGTTAATAAGTGATATCATGTTTGGTTTAGAAGATGAGGAAACTATTGAAGAAGTTATTGCAAAATTACTTACAAAAAGAAATTTGACAGTAGCTACGGCCGAAAGCTTCACAGGCGGTAAGATTGCCGAAAGCATGACTTCGATACCAGGTGCTTCAAACTACTTTAAAGGTAGTGTAGTGAGCTATGCTACCGAAACTAAGGTGAATGTACTTAAGGTGCCTCAAGAAATTGTCGATAAGTATTCTGTAGTGAGTGCAGAAGTTGCAAGCGCAATGGCAAAAGGAGTGCGAAAACTGATGAAAACAGATTTTGCAATTGCGACAACGGGTAACGCTGGCCCAACGAAAGGAGATTCAAATGCGGATGTTGGAACTATATTTATTGCAATTGAAGGTCCTGAGATACATTTTGTGCAAGAATTTCAAATGGGAAGCACTCGAGAGCGCATTGTAGAAAAGGCTGTAAATAAGGTATTTGAGCTTCTTCAAAAAGAAATTTTAAAAATGTAAGGTTTATTGTTGTCTGAACGATAAAAATGATATAAATTTGCACCCTGTTTAAAAGAAAAAGTCAGCACGATGTCAAAAGTATGTGAAATTACGGGTAAGAAGGCGATGTTTGGAAACAACGTATCGTTTTCAATCAATAAGACGAGAAGAAGATTTGATGTTAATTTATCAAAGAAACGTTTTTACATTCCAGAAGAAGACCGTTGGATAACTCTTAAAGTATCTACAAGAGCTTTAAAAAGTATCAATAAAAAAGGTATATCTGCTGTTTTGAAAGAAGCAAAAGCAAAAGGATTAGTTATTAAGTAATCTGGAAAATAGAGCGTAAGATGGCAAAGAAAGGTAATAGAATACAAGTTATATTAGAATGCACAGAGCATAAAGAATCTGGTCAACCAGGTACTTCAAGATATATCACTACGAAGAATAAGAAGAACACTCCTGAGAGATTGGAAATTAAAAAATTCAATCCTATTCTTAAGAGAATGACCGTTCATAAAGAAATTAAATAGATTTTCGATTTAAGAAAATCACAAAAAAATATAAGTCATGGCTAAGAAGACCGTAGCAAGTTTACAGACAAGTTCTAAAAGATTGACAAAGGCTATAAAAATGGTTAAGTCACCAAAATCAGGTGCTTACGTTTTTGTTGAGCAAGTTATGCCACCAGAATTGGTTGATGCTTGGATTGCCAAGAAATAAGAAAACTAACTTTTAGTAGTTATTGAGCCCCTTTCCTACGAAAGGGGCTTTTTAATTTTTATATTTGAATAACCATAGTTTAAACAATGAGCTTATTTAAAAAAATATTTTCTCCACAGAAAAAAGAAACCTTAGATAAAGGTTTGGAAAAGACTAAAAACAACTTTTTTTCGAAGTTGGGAAAGGCAGTTGCCGGTAAGTCTAAAGTAGATGACGATGTACTTGATGATTTAGAAGAAGTTTTAGTTTCTTCTGATGTTGGCGTCGATACTACTTTGAAAATAATTACTAGAATTGAAGCTAGGGTTGCGCGAGATAAGTATGTAGGTACAGATGAACTCAATGGTATTTTACGGGAAGAGATTGCGGGTTTATTATCTGAAACTAACCAAAGTGAAAATTCAGGTTTAAATATACCAAGTGGCAAGAAACCATATGTAATTATGGTAGTTGGTGTAAATGGTGTGGGTAAGACAACAACGATAGGTAAGCTTGCTTATCAATATAAAAAACAAGGCTTAAAAGTTGTATTAGGTGCTGCCGATACTTTTCGGGCTGCAGCGATAGATCAATTACAGGTTTGGGCAGATCGAGTAGGTGTCCCAATTGTTAAACAACAAATGGGGAGTGACCCTGCTTCTGTGGCTTTTGATACACTAAGTTCTGCCATAACCCAAGATGCTGATGTTGTTATTATTGATACGGCTGGGCGGTTGCATAATAAGGTTAATTTAATGAATGAGTTGACCAAGGTAAAGCGTGTAATGCAAAAAGTGATAGAAAATACACCTCACGAGGTATTATTGGTTCTTGATGGTTCTACAGGTCAGAATGCTTTTGAACAGGCAAAACAATTTACAAAGGCTACTGAGGTAACGGCTTTGGCGATTACCAAATTAGACGGCACTGCAAAAGGGGGTGTTGTTATCGGTATTTCGGACCAATTTAAAATACCGGTTAAGTACATTGGTGTGGGTGAGGGTATTGAAGATTTGCAAGTGTTTAATAAACATGAGTTTGTAGATTCTTTCTTTAAAATTTAAAATTGAGGCAGGTAGGTTTCATAATTTATTTTTTCGCATCTAGCTTTTGCTGGGCACAAATAAATCCTCCGAAGGCAAGCCCATTTACTACATTAGAACAAGAATTCGGACTTTCAAAAATCACTGTAGAATATTCTAGGCCATCTGCGAAGGGCCGCGTATTATTTGGTGAGCAAGTAAATGGAAAGTCCGCACTAGTGCCTTACGGCCGTATATGGCGGGTAGGTGCGAATGAATCTACCAAAATAACATTCCTTTCTGATGTTGTAATTGATGGGCAAGACCTTCAAAAAGGTAGCTATGCTTTATATGCTTTTCCTGAAGAAGAGGAATGGCAAGTTGTATTTCACAAAAACACGACACATTGGGGTGATGGTCGATTAGATTATAATTCTCAAGACGATGCTTTGAGGATAAAGATTATACCATTAAAAACGTTAGACTTTCAAGAGAATTTTTTGATTTCGTTTGATGAAATAACGCATAATGAAATTACCATGATTTGGAAGTGGGGTAATACGAAAGTGTCTATTCCTATTCAGATTGACACGGAGTCAATTATGCAGGCTCAGATTGAGGAAAAACTATTGAACTCACCTACTGCTCAAACGTACTACGAAATTGCAAGGTATTATCAAGAGCAGGGGATTCTGCAGGTTGAATCGCTTGGTTATATTGATATGGCTTTAAATTTGGGAGGTGATACCTATTATTTTTATCGAGTTAGGTCTTTGCTTTTAGCTGATTTAGAGAAGTACTCTGAGGCTATTAAAGCGGCAGAAATATCATCGAAATTAGCAAGTAAAGAAAATAAAGATGAGTTTATTAGATTGAATGCTAACAATATTAAAGAGTGGAAAATGATAATTTTGAAAAATAAATGAGCATTATGAAAAAGTATTTGTTGTTAGTGGTAATCATTATGTTGAGTGCGTGTAAAAATGAGCAAGATTCAATGAAAGATGAACTGATTTTATGGACTCCATATAATGATTCAGCTGAAGTAGCAGCAAATGCAGACCATGAAAAAGGTCGAATGAAATATAAATTGATTCAGTCTAAGGTGCTTGATAAAAATGACGTATTCAAACCTTTGTATGATGAAGTTTCGAAATTAAGTAAGGCTGATTATGAGGCTTTAATTCCTATGATATTGGAACAGAATATTTTCACTATTCGTAATCACATTCAAGAGAATGAACTGACCTATGAAAATTTGGTGCTATTTTATTTGTATCGTATTTATAAATATGAATTGAATAATGCTACTACCCTAAATACAATTATAGCGCTCAATAAAGATGTTGTTAAGGAGGCTCGAAGGTTAGATGAAGAAAAGAAGTTGGGAACCGCTTCACAATTGCAACATCCTATTTACGGTATGCCAATTTTATTAAAAGATAATATCAATACCTCTGGCATGAAAACTACCGCTGGGTCTATTGCGTTAACTGATAATGAGGTTGAAGATTCTTTCATTGTAGAAGAATTAAAAAAGAATGGTGCGCTTATTTTAGGAAAGGTGAACTTAAGTGAATGGGCTTATTTTTTATGTTCTGGTTGCCCTGTTGGGTATAGCGCTTATGGAGGTCAAACTCTGAATCCTTATGGGCGTAGAGTTTTTGAAACAGGTGGGTCAAGTTCGGGTAGTGGTACTGCTGTTGCTGCCAATTATGCAGTCGCTGCAGTTGGTACGGAAACTTCGGGGTCAATATTATCTCCAAGTAGTCAAAACTCGGTAGTAGGTTTGAAACCTACAATTGGCTTGTTGAGTCGTTCTGGGATAGTTCCTATTTCTAGTACTTTAGATACACCTGGTCCAATGACGAAGAATATTGTTGACAACGCTATTTTATTATCTGCTATGCTGGGTTATGATGAAATGGATTCAAAATCAGTTGACGACAATTTTCCGGCGATATTATCCGCTGGTCTGCATCCTAAGCCATTCAAAGAAATGAGGTTGGGAGCTATTAATGAGTTGATGGAAACAGATAGTATTTACAGAAAAACAGTTGAGGGTATTGAAGATGCCGGCGCTACGATAATAAAGTTTACACCTCCAGAGGTTACGATGGATGGTTTTCTAAGCATTCTGAATATTGATATGCGTAATGATTTGCCAGCTTATTTAAAAGAATATACGAATACTAATTTGGTGAAAATTACATCTATTGCTGATGTGGTATCCTTTAATAAGGTGGATTCGTTAACTAGAATACCTTATGGGCAAGCACTTTTTGAGGGTGTAATTTCTGATTCTACATCAGTACAAGAATTAGAGGAAATAAAATCAAATCTCGAAAAAAGTGGACGTGCTTTTTTTGATTCAGTAATGGATCAACATAAATTAGATGCTGTATTATCTATCAATAATTATCATGCGGGTTATGCGGCAGTTGCTAAGTACCCAGCCCTCACAGTTCCTATGGGGTATAAGGCCTCGGGAGAACCTGTCAGTCTTACTTTCATTGGCAAGCAATTTTCAGAAGCTAATTTGCTGTGTATTGGTAGTGCTTTTGAAAAACATTCAAAAGTTCGAGTAATGCCTGTCGGATACGATAATTAAAAACTTTGGTTAATAATGAATAGGAGAAAGTTTATAAAGAAAACTTTTAAGTGGGGAGCTGGCTTAGGTATTTTAACCGGATTGTATAGTTGGCAGATTGAGCCTTTTTGGATGGAGTTTGTTTATGTGAAAATGCCATTAAAAAATTTACCAAAAGAACTTGTAGGTAAAACTTTAATGCAGATTAGCGATATACATATTGGTAATAGTTTTGATTACCAATACATCATAGATTCATTTAAGGAAGCTCAGCAACTAAAACCAGATTTTGTGGTGTATACGGGTGATTATGTGAGTTATGATGATAATGAGCAAATTTCACAATTGCAAGAAGTGCTTAAATTTGTAGTCACAGGAAGTTTAGGAACTATTGGAATTCTCGGCAATCACGATTATGGTATCGATTATGCAGAAGAATCTGTAGCAAAGAGTATTACGCAAAGTCTTGAAACCGCTGGTATTACTATTTTAAGGAATAATGCCATTGAGTTAAATGGTATTAATTTCATAGGCATAGATGACCTTTGGGGAATTAATTTTCATCCTGAAGAAGCGACAAAGAAGTATGATGATTCAAAGGCAAATATTACCCTATGCCATAATCCAGATGTTTGCGACCTGCCTGTTTGGAATAATTTTAAAGGTTGGATTCTTTCTGGGCATACGCATGGTGGGCAAGTAAAACCACCTTTTTTACCTGCACCAATGCTTCCTGTCAAAAATAAAAAATATGATGCAGGAAAGATTGATTTGGAAGATGGTAGAACACTTTATATAAATAGTGCTTTAGGTTGTCTTCTTCAAGTCAGGTTTAATGTTAGACCTGAAATTACCTTGTTTGAATTAATGAGAGAAGAATAACTAACGCTTATACTATTCGATTGAAGTTATAACCTTATCAATTGCTAATCTAGATTTACCGTTTATACTGGGTTGATTACCATCTTCTGAATCACGATAACCTATGGCAACAGAAAATAGTACCTTGTGGTCTTTTATATTGAGAATCTTCTTATATTTTTCAGGCTCAATACCTTCCATTGGTGTAGAATCAATTTCCATAGCAGCACAGGCAGCTAAGAAAAAACCTAGAGATAAATAAACTTGCTGAGTTAACCAATTAATGGTTTTTTCAGCAGGTTGGTCCTTAAGAAATTGCTTATAGTAATTTACGGAACCCTCAGCTAAATTTTCTTCTACATGGCGTTCGAATTGCTCAAGATTGTCTTGAACGCTAAAAACTACTAGATGACTTGCGTTGGTTATTTTAGGGGCGTTAAAGAAAGATGCTTCAGCTAATGCATTTTTTGTTTCCTTATTAGAAACAAACGTGAATAACCATGGCTGGCTGTTAATAGAAGATGGACTAAGCTTTAGAATATGCTTCAAATCTTCGATATGTACTTCTGAAATTTTCTTAGAAGCATCGTATTTTTTTGTGGTATATCTTTTTTCAGCTATTTTTCTAAAATCCATCAATTTTTTTGACAAAAATAAGAATTGTTACTTATTTAAATTAAATAACGTTCTTAAGTTATTTGTAAAATGATATGAGATCTTCAATAATGAACTTATTGGATAATTTCATTAATCAATCCCCAAAGTTCATTATCAAAACCTGATGGGCCTAATAGAATTTCGCTGCTAGCGCCACCCATTCGAACAATCACCAAATCTAAACTTGGCACCATATATAATTTCTGGTCGTTTTTTCCTAAGCCAGCGTATAGGTCTGTAGGTGCATTAGGTATTAAGCTTCCGGTAAATTCAACTTCAGAACCTGGTACTCTATAACTGCTCTTTCCATTCAACCAATATAAATAACCGTAAGAAAGGTTTAAGTCTTGAGAAGAATTGGTCATCGAATTAAAATAAGCTGTGTCCAATAGAATCGGTGTATCATCCCAGGTACCTTGATTCAAATTTAATAATCCGAATCTAGCCATACTTCTAGCTGTACTAAAGAAAACATTATTATATCCAACTTTTATAAACAAACCTTGCATGCCAATAGGTTCTTTTATTTTTTCGGAGAAATACGAATTAAAATCTGTGTTGGTAGCATTCGTAATTACGTCGTCAAGTAAAGTGTACGGCGCATTATGATAGTACCAAGTGGTGCCTATGTCATTTAAGTAAATTAAACATTCAGGGTCGGTACAAAAAGCATCTTCAACATTATAATCTAAACCGGTGGTCATAGTTAGTTGGTTCTCTATTGTAATGCTTAATTCTTGGTCGATTGTCAAACTTGACCAACCTTCACCTAAATATTGAGAAGTAGCATCGGTAATGCTAAGAAATTCTTCTTGTTGGGCAATACCGGTCAGCATTGAAGTCAGGTTCTTCCCTGCAGAATTCCAAGCATGGTTATCATCTTTTGTGAAATCCCCAAAATATTTTTCAATGACAATTCTACCATCTTTCAAGATTATGAAAGCATCAGTATCGTTATCTTCTAAATAAGAATATAAATTATCTACTTGATTTTCATTCCATCCAAGAGTTTCAATTGAAACGGTTTCCCACTCGTCGGTTCTTGTTATTGGTGGAAAATAGGTGTCAAGAGGTACTGGCGTAATAACAGCTGGTATTCCACTTTTTTCAGTATCAGAATCAGATTCACTCGAACAGGCAAAAAGTAAAGATGACACGATAAGTAAGCTGAAATATTGGGGAAATTTCATGGTCAAGTTTTAGTTTGGGACGTTATTTTGAATAATCGGTTAAAGATCACTAGTAATTTTGTCCATATCTAACGTTTTTAAAGACCCAAATCGTATTTTTGCACCCCAATTTAAATTATGAGGACAAAAACTCTTAAGAAGAACAAAATCAACGTAGTAACTCTAGGTTGTTCAAAGAATGTTTATGATTCTGAAGTACTCATGGGTCAATTAAAGGCCAACAACAAAGAAGTTGTACATGAGGAGGAAGGAAACATAGTAGTTATTAATACCTGTGGCTTCATTGCTAATGCTAAAGAAGAAAGTGTTAATACCATTTTGGAGTATGTTCAAAAGAAAGAAGATGGATTAGTGGATAAGGTTTTTGTAACCGGATGTCTTAGCGAACGCTATAAGCCAGATTTGCAAAAAGAAATACCGAATGTTGACGAGTACTTCGGGACCAGTGAATTACCAGGTTTGCTAAAAGCTTTGGGTGCTGACTATAAGCATGAGTTGATAGGTGAGCGATTAACAACTACACCGAAGAACTATGCTTATCTTAAAATAGCTGAAGGTTGTGATAGACCTTGTTCATTCTGTGCAATACCTATAATGCGTGGAAAGCACAAAAGTAAATCTATTGAAGATTTAGTGACTGAATCTGAAAAGCTGGCCGCTAAGGGGGTAAAAGAATTAATTCTTATAGCACAAGACCTTACTTATTACGGTTTGGATCTTTATAAGAAACGAAACCTTGCAGAACTTTTAGAAGCTTTAGTAAAGATAGAAGGTATTGAATGGATACGATTGCATTATGCATTTCCCGCAGGTTTTCCGATGGATGTGTTAGATGTCATGAATAGAGAGCCAAAAGTTTGTAACTATTTGGATATACCCTTACAGCATATTTCTGACCGTATTCTAAAGAGTATGCGTCGTGGAACTACAGAAGCTAAGACTACGAAATTATTACAAGAGTTTAGGGCAGCGGTTCCAGAAATGACGATAAGAACCACTTTAATTGTTGGTTACCCAGGTGAGACCGAAGAAGACTTTGAGACTTTGAAGAATTGGGTTGTTGCCATGCGTTTTGAGCGATTGGGTTGTTTTACATATAGCCATGAAGAAAATACACATGCTTTTTCTTTAATAGACGATGTGCCAGAGGAAACAAAGCAAGAGCGTGCTAATATTATCATGGAAATTCAATCTCAAATTTCATGGGAACTAAACCAGAAGAAAGTAGGAGAGACTTTTCGTTGTATTATAGATCGTAAAGAAGGAAACTATTTTATAGGTAGAACTGAATTTGATTCGCCAGACGTTGATAACGAAGTTTTAATAGATGCCGCTAAGCACTATGTAAAACAAGGTGAGTTCGTGAATGTAAAAATTACCGAAGCAGCAGATTTTGACTTATACGGAGAACCGGTTTAGGCCTGGATTTCTAAAAAAAGTTAATGAATAGTTCTTAACTATTCATTTTCACTCTTTTAAAACAAAAATCCCTAGTTCCATTTTCTAAATGGAACTAGGGATTTTTAGTAATTAAATAATGTCTTGTTAGAAAGTGATATTTATAAAAGGAATTATTGGACTAGAATAAACGCTTTTATCACTATCGTAGAGTACATTGTATTTTGCGCTAATTGACATTTTGTTGCTGAAATTGTAACACGCACCAACTAACAAGGCAGATTTCCAAAAATCATTTTATACTTCACCCGTGGGAGTTTCCCTTTTGGTAATGACTTTTAATTCAACAAATTCTAGAAGGGTCGTTATTTTTCTAGAAAGATTATACTCCCCAATAATGTTAACCACTATTGTGGTGGTTTTTTGAACATCTTTTATTGAGGTGTAACTACCCTGAATTTCTACGCCTAAACTAATTTTTTCACTTACGGAGTACAGCTAAAACAGTAAAAATTATAAATTAATTTTTAGATAGAAGTATGATGGAAAAGAAAAAGAAATATTCTTTACCAAAATGTAAATAACTACTATGTTAGATTTTTTAAATCTCTTTCTTCATCATTCCAATTGTGAAATAGCCCAATAAAAGTATTATGACACCAAGAATAGACCAAAGCCACCATTGATTTTCGAAGAGCGGTGGTGTGGTTTCGATTATCGGTTTAGGAATGTAAGTTGTATCACCGAATTGAAGACTTGAAATATTTTCTGGAATAGAAATAGAAGTTTTCGCTATATCATAATTAGGCGCTTTATCATTTGTTTTACCATAAACAAGAAAATATGTTGCTGGTTCTGTAAAACGAGTGGTCAGACTATGTATATATCCTTTAAGGTTAATATTAGAAAATTTTAAAGGCTTATTATCATTGTCAGATACAATAATGCGGAGCTTTTGCGCCATGGTGCCTGGTAACTGAAAACTATTTTCTTCAATAGAAGAAAGTGTTCTTGTTGCCATTGTTCTATAATTATAATAATATCCTTTATCAGTCTTAACACTGTCTACAAGGTATTGTATGGTAATAGGCCTGTAATAATCAATTTTATTATCTACAGAAAGCTCTAATAGATTTAGTGGAGCTCTACTTTTTAAATCGACATTTATTATAGTGTTTTTTTCTTCTTGGGAAACATTAAACGAGCTGACTGTGTAATCGTGGTATTGAGGGGCTTTTTTTGCTTTCTTTAAGATTTTTACAGATTCTAAATTTGGCTTTTCAGGATTTTTAATCAGTAATCTGTAAAATTTGAAATTAGCATCAGAAAATTTTAAAGTAGTAAATGAATAATCTGTTTGATCATTCATAATTGAAAGAATGCGGTAATTATCTAAAAGAGTAAACCATTCTTGTTGGTTCTGACTTCCTTGAAGGGTAACAAGCCAATTAAAGTTCGAGTCTTTAAAACTTAATTTTATCTCATTAATAGTTTCATTTTCTTGTACTTCATAGGTGTAGAAATATCCTTTTGAGTTATTGACTGTATTCAATAAATTAAAAGGAATAGATGAATTTGCATCTATAGCTTTTGAAACATTATGAATATAGGGAGCTTCAATGGTATCTGTGGCTGTAACCCCATAAACTCGAATATCGGTTAAATTCGAATTCATATTTTGAAACACCTCATAAGGCAATTGAATAGTATGCCATTGGTTCTCTATTCCTTTCAGTTCTATTTTCTTTGAATAGGATTTCATCTGACCAAAACAAAATGATGTGGTTAGAATGATAAAAACTAAGAATAGATTATTGTTTGGTTTCATCTGCTATGATGTGTTTGTATTTATTGTAAAGAAAAGAAATGATTAATAATAAAATTCCTAGGGATACAAATACAATAGTTTTAGAAATAGTATTCAATGATGAAATGTCATAGAAAAATAACTTTATCAAAGTGAATGAAAAAAGAATTATCGCACCAATACGAAGGTATTTTTTATTTTTCCATATGCCTATGGCAATTAGTAAAAGAGCATAAAGCCCCCATAAGATACTCAAACCTAATTTATATGACTGTTCAGAACCAGATAAGTTCATCCAATTAAGTAGCTCACTACTTGAGATCCAGATAATAGAAATGTGCATTAAAATTTCGAATGGTACTTTATAGTTGATTTTCATAAAGTCTTGTCGAACTAAAGTGCGAATTGCAAATAATAAGAATGCAAAAAAAGCGAAACCAATATATCTTATATATATATTGTAATAGCCTATTTCAAAATATTTAGAAAGCTCTTGCGACAGAAAATTTTCTCTAAGCTCACTCAAGGTGTAAAGACCGATATTAAGAAATGCAAGTACAACTAATAATCCAGAACAAGTGGCAACTATACCCAAAGCTTTATTTTTAATTTTATAAGAATTGAGTAAGCTAAGCATGCTAACGAATAGCATGGTGTAGAAAAGTTTCCATAAAGTACCTAAATCTCTTAAGTTATAATTGAAATAAGGATAATAACCATCAGTTTCCGAAATTTGCACTTTAGATGATTCTAAGGCATCGTTCCAATAGTAATCTACTTCTAAATAAAGTGATAAGTAAAGAGTTAGAATTAAAATCACAGGAAGGCCAAACTCCATTAGTTTATTGGCTACAGTCTTTTTTTTAAGAATGAATTTCGTTTGAATCCAAGTCATAAATCCAAAAGCAGAAACGCAAAGTAACGAAGTTAATAAGGTGATGTTGAAAAATGGTTTAGAAGTTGCTAAACTATCATATATACCAAATTGTTGATAGGTATATGTCCAGTCCATAATCAAACTTAAAATGGCAAGTAGCACCATTATGTATGATAAATGTTCGTAGAATGAAACCTTTTTAGTTCGCCCTATCCAAAAAAGAAGCGCAGCTTCAAATGCCCAAATGAGGGTTACCCAGTTGCCATCTAATTGAACTGGTATGGCAATGGTTATAAACGTTAGTACAAAGCCAGAGGTTAAAAAGAATAATTTTCGGTCTGCCAATTTTTTCTTGTAAATGAATAAGGTTACCGCAAAATGTATTAATGCATTTGCTAAGGTAAAGAGTCCTAAATATGACTCTCCATTTTCATAACCGTATATCCAAGCAATTCCAAAGCCATAAAAAATGAATGAATTCAATAAAATTAAGATGATATCACCAACCTTAAATTGTTCAGATTTCAGCAATTTAAATGCTAAAAATGTAGCATAAAAAATGAGAAAGAAGACTGTTAGAAAAGTAAAACCCATGTAAAAATCTGCATCTAGGCTATTAAATGCATACCAAACTCCATATATCAAACAAGTAAAGGTAAAGGAGACATAATAAAGAGCTTTCCAATATTTTTTTAAAGAGATGACTAAAATTCCAATATTTATTAAGGCCATGTAACTAAATAATATTGTGGTGTTTCCAGAATTATTACTCAGTAAAAATGGTACACCATATGCGCCAACTAAACCAATATGAGCTATAACTTGTTTATTGTAATTAAGTGCCGCTACTACTCCGAAAACAGTGCATAATAGCATAATACCAAATGCAAATAGTTGAGGGAATATACCATATAAGTCATAAGCAGCAAATGTGATAAAATATAAGATGGCCAATGCGCCACTTACTAAAACGGCACTGTAGCTTTCATATTTTGCTTTTAATTTAAAAGCAAAACCTAATAAACCTAACCCCATTAAATAACCAAGAATTATTCGAGTAAGGGGGCTTATTAAATTATTTTCTATAGAATATTTTGCGCCAATGAAAACACCAATTACAGTAATTAAAATTCCGATTTTATTGATGAGGTTTTCACCTATGAATTTTTCAAGGTTTGATTTTCCTTTTGGAGTGGAAATTTTCTTAGCAGGAATATCAATTGTTTGTTCTTGGGCTGTAACTGGGGATTTAATGGCTTCCTTTTGTGTTTGTATTACAGGTTCATTGAATGCAATAGGCTCTTTAGCGTGTTCCTTTTCAGGTTCAATGGCTGGTTCTTCTTGTACTTGGTTAAACTTAATTGCTTGAGTATTTCTTAGTATTTGAATATCTCTACGGATTTCATTAACCTCAATATTAAAATCTTGTTGCTTGTTAAGAAGAAGTTCAAGTTTTTGTAATAGCTCATTAATTTGGTCTTGGTCTTTAGCCATATTGGTTGGTTTATTGCAACTTTCATAGAAAGTTGTCTCAAGGTAAACGTAAAACATTTAAATATGTTGGCTAATGTGTGCACATTATCAAAATTAAAATATCCCTAAAACAGGTTTAAGCGTTTCAGGGATATTTAGATAAAATTACTTTACAATCAAAATCGATGGTTGGGGCTATTTTTCAAAATATAAATAGATGTACATAGCTGCGCCAAAGTTTGAGGCATCAGTAGAAACCAAACGCCAGCCTTCTTTTGCATAACTATTCAATTTTTCTTGAATTTCCTTGTTCGATGAATTTACAATATGATATTTATCAAAAGTTAATTTAGAATAATAAATAAGGGTTTCAACTTTGTATTCTTTCATAGATATTTTTATTTAACCATAAAAAGTGCGTTGGCAAAAAATAGCTTTCCATTTTCCCAAAAACCTCTAAAAAGCGGATTGTCAACCATATATATTATTTGACCTCTACCCATTTCTTCAGTTCCGAAAATTAATGTTTCTGCAATTTTCTTTTTTGCTTCACTACCAGCAAAACCAGATACAGGTTGGTTGGCACCTTCGCTAAGATAAACAGCACTTCCATTTTCTAAATACTTGTATGCTCTATCTCCTAGTTTCAACGTAAAATAAGTGTCGTCGTAACCGTAAGCTAAAGGATTGGTATTGTCTACAGTAGCTTTGAAAATAGCACCAGTAATCGCAGATTTAATCTGTTCGCGTTCAGAAACTTCAAAAGATGACATGGTATTACTTGAATCTTTCTCGATTTCTTTTTCTTTAATGGTAAAATCTTTATCAGATGAGGTAAGGGCATCAATGGCACCTCCCATTAAAATAAGTTTTCCTCCGCGTTTTACCCAATCCTTGATTTTTTCTTTGATATGAGTGGATAAAAAGCTTTTATAGCCCCAACCATCAGGTAAAATAAGAATATCATATGTAGTTAAATCAACCCTACTGAAATAATCCTCATCTAATACAGAAATTGGGTAATTCAATTGTTGCTCAAAAAAGTTCCATATTTCACCAAAACGTAAGGTAGAGGTAGGTTCTCCAGAAAGTACGGCAATATTCAGATCTTGTATAACATCTACGTATCCTGAACCAAAATCTTTTCCACTTTCAACAAAACCTGTGTTGGTTGAGGTTATGGTTTTATTATGATTTTTAGAGGCGTTTGTTAATATGGTATTGAAATTCTTTACTTGTTTGTTATCGCTTTTAGTGATAATAAGGGTTCCACGGTCATGCGAAATGCCATCTAATGTAAAGGGTTTGTGAGCATAACGAATACGAATTTTATTTCGTAGTAGTTCAGCTAAAAACCTTGCATCCTTCATGCTGTTCCAATCGGCTAAATATGCATAACTATCAGCTTTTATAATTGCAGAAGTTATGTTTTGTGTACTTGAAACAGTGCCTGAAACATTGCTTTCACTCGCAATTGCATCTAGACCATATGCGTAAGGTAATGACCATGCTGTTATATCATAGGTAACCGAATCACTAAGCTTTGCCGTAGGTTCAAACAAAACTTTAACCAAGGTACTCTTAGCTTGATCTGTAGAAACTATAATACTCTTATCACTGCTTTTTAAAGATCCAGATTTTCCGGTTGCATAATTGTAGCCTTTAACTGTGCTATTGTCACCAACTTTATACTTTATTTCGTGTTTACTCAATAAATCAGTTAGTGCTTCTAGTTTATCTGGGTTCCCATTCAATACATAGCTTTTGTATTTGTAATTCTTGTTTTTATAGAATTTTATGAATTCCTCATTCAGCTTAGTTACATTTTTTGAAGCCACTTCTATGGTAGATAAACCTGTGGTATGATGATGCGCAATTCTATCTTTCAGTGTAAGGGTGTCTCCAATACTAGTAATAATTCCTAACCCAGCGCGACCACTACCACCTTGTTCATAGGTCATGCCAATACCGCCATTGTAGGTTGGGTAAGTGTCTCCGTAACTTGGATATAATAGGTCAAACACTTCTTTTGTGAAATAGAACCATCCATTTTCATCAAAATACTTTGCATGATTTTTACCAATTGTAACTTGAAATTCTCTTTGAAAATCAGTGATAACTTCATGAAATGGTTCGGCTGCAGGAGCGAAATAATATGGATTGTCGACACCTTGTTCATGAAAATCTACATGTACGTGGGGTAACCATTTGTTGAATTGTTTTAAGCGTTGCTGGCTTTCAATCTGTGTCAACCATGCCCAATCTCTATTTAAATCGAACATGTAATGATTGCTACGACCACTCCACCAACCCTCATGATGTTCCTTGCTATTTGGGTCTACTTGGTTCGGTGAGTTTTTGAATTGGTTGTACCAGTTAACATAACGATCTCTACCATCTGGGTTAATGCATGGGTCAATTAATACAACAACATCTTCGAGGTAGTTACTTTTGGTAGTAAATAAATCGTAAATGGTTTGCATGGAAGCTTCCGTACTTACACTTTCATTGCCATGTACATTATAGCTAAGCCATACAATAGCCTTGTCTGGCGTACCTTCGCCATTCAATCCTTTCATATGCTCTTCTCGAATTTTTTCAAGATTTTGCATATTTTCTTTAGTGGAAATGGTAGCCAATAACAAAGGTCGTCGTTCATTGGTTTTACCATATTCAATTAGTTTCATGCGTTGTGGTTCAGCTTCTGCTAAATATTGATAATAATCAACAACCTCATGGTGACTGGTAAATTGTGTTCCTAGTTCATAGCCTAAAAACTCAGAAGGTGATTTTAATTGGGCTAAACTGAATAAAGGTATAAATAGAAGTGCGTAGCGTAAAATTTGTTTCATAAGGTGGTTTGTAATCTGTTCTAGCCAAATCTATTAAAATAAATGCAAAATGAAAGTGATTTATATTGTATTTCACCGAGTAATTGGGTAATTAATACTAGTGGTAATTAACTTATATTTAGGAAATGTAAAACGAAAGGGTTTTATATTTACAAAGTATTTAATTTTTATATGGATATTGACTGTTTGCCCATAGCAAAAACGGGCTATTTTTCGAAACTGATTTGTGATTACGTTGCCGCAGAAACTGAGCTTAAACCATTATATAATCGGTTTCCCGATGTTGAAGGTTTTAAAGGGCAACTAGAAGAAAAAGGAAAGCATTTTACTAATGCCCATAGAGATGTTCTGCATAATTCAATGCTTAGGCAGTATAAAAACACAGATGTTTCTAAAAAAACTTCGGCTAACATTGAGCTTTTAAAAGAAAAAAACACATTTACCATTGTTACCGGTCACCAGTTAAATCTATTTACTGGACCATTGTATTTTCTATACAAGATTATTTCTACCATAAATTTAACCAAGCAATTAAAAACAGCATATCCAGATAGCAATTTTGTGCCTATCTATTGGATGGCTACAGAAGATCACGATTTCGATGAAATCAATTATTTCAATTTCAAAGGATTAAAATTTCAGTGGAACAAAGATGCATCTGGTGCTGTAGGCCATCTGAAAACAAAGGGATTAGGGGAAGTTTTTGATTTATTTGCACAAACTATAGGTGATAGTAAAAACGCTAGTCAATTAAAGGGTCTGTTCGAAAATGCCTATTTAAAACATGATAACCTAACGGATGCAACTAGATATTTAGCCAATGAAATTTTTAAGGACTACGGCTTGGTAATTGTTGATGGTGATGATGCCAACTTAAAAAAGTTGCTAGTGCCATATATGAAGAAAGATATTTTTGAGCAAATAGCCTTTAAAAAAGTAACGGAAACTATTGAAGAATTGGAGCAAATTTCATCTGATTACCCAGTACAGGTTAATCCGCGTGAAATCAATTATTTCTATTTGAAAGATGGTATTCGCGAACGGATAATACAAAGTAAAGAAAAGTATCTCGTAAACGATACCGCCATTTCGTTCACTAAGGAAGAATTGATTGATGAGATGGATGCTCACCCAGAAAGATTCTCTCCTAATGTTATTGCTAGACCGTTGTACCAAGAAGTTATTTTGCCAAACCTTTGTTATATAGGTGGTGGCGGTGAAATAGCCTATTGGTTAGAATTGAAGGCAGCGTTTGAAGCTATGAATGTTCCTTTTCCAATTTTATTGGTGAGAAATTCAGCTTTGATAATTACCGAAAAACAGGCTGATAAGCTAGAGCGATTGAATATATCTAAATCAGATATATTTTTAAAACAAAATAGCTTGATTAATAAAAAGATTAGGGAGATTTCAAATATAGATATCGATTTTTCTCCACAGAAAAAATTGCTAGAAGAGCAGTTTAAAGATCTATACGCCCTTACAGAAAAGACGGATAAGTCATTTTTAGGTGCGGTAAAAGCTCAAGAAGTAAAACAGAAAAAAGGATTGGATGCCCTGGAGAAACGCTTGCTACAGGCACAAAAGAGAAAGCTAAGAGATCAAGTAGTTCGTATGACTGAACTGCAGAACGAAATTTTTCCCAACCAATCATTGCAAGAACGTCAACTTAATTTTTCTGAGTTTTATCTGGAATATGGTGAAGACCTAGTGCCGATGTTGTTCGAGGCATTGCAGCCATTAGATTTGACTTTTACTGTAATTACCCAAAAATAAATTTAGGCAGGCGAGCATCACTTAATAAGATATCTGTACTTGTCTTTGTATCGTTTCTTTCAAATCTAGTTACAGAAAATTAATTATAATTAGCATATATATTACATTCAACATACAAAACATCACGCCAGTTGATAGCCTTATAGGGTTTGAAAAAGAAAATCTTTATTTCTATTTAGACTTAAGGAACTAGAAATTCCCCTTTCCATTCTTTATTGACCTTTTCGAATAAAGCCCTAATATGTTTAGGTCGTTTTAATTTTAAGTATTCAATTTTGGTGGGAATAATATCGATCATGGTAAAGTAATTTTCATCTTCAACATATTCCACATGATCAGGATTTTTTAAAGAGCTCCCAGGGCTAGTATTGATAATGTAGTCTTTTCTACTGTTTGGCTGAATGTTTTTCCATGTCTCTATAAGCCTTTTTTTGTCCGTTACTATTTCAGCAGTGCCCTCGACTTTTAATTGTAACAATTTCTCAGGATGATACAGCAGAAAACTAACTTGATTGTTTACGGTAATATGCTTAATTTTTTGGGTACGACTATCGGTGTAGATTGTTAAAAGCAAGCCTTCAGAAACCTCCCGTAGCACTACGGTACGTAGACGAGCTATAGTTTCATTGCCTACTGTTGCCATAGTAATGAACCTGAATGGATGTCCCCTTTCAGATACACCCTTTTTAATTTCACTGTTTAATTCTTCAAAAAAGGAATCAATCATGCCTATAATTTATATAAAGGTAAAATAATAGGATTTATAAGTAGGGTAAAAGACAAGCCGGTTGTTATATAATAAAGAGCTATGAAAAAGAAATTGAATTAGTTCAATTTTGACTTTTGGTTTAAAGTTGGTTTTTGATTTAGTTGAAAGCTCAGGGTGGTTCCTGAGCTTTCCTTTTTTTTAATTGTAAGGTTGTAGATAGTTTATCGAACTAAGTGTTGAATACAGATTGTTATGAGAAAGATTTTTTTAATGTATTCAGTTTATTGGTTGGTTGTATAGAAAGCCCGGGTGATTCCCGGGCTTTTTTTGTTTTAAAACATAAATATTTAAAGGAGTAAGTAGCAATATAATTGATTCTTTTCCAGATTAGAAAAACCAATTGATCAAAGTAGTACTATCACTTCACCTTATATTCTAGTCGCATAGTAATAGATGCGGTTTTGTTTTTAGAAGAGGTATTGTAGGCGCCACCCCAACTATAGTCTTCTCCAGAGTTTTGGCCTGTAATTTGAAACACACCCATATTGGCAGAAACTAAATCACCTAAATCACTTCCTGCATTTTCAGCTATTTTCTCGGCACGTATTCGTGCATCTTCGGTAGCTTTAGATATCATTTCAATTTTTAAATTAGCGAGTTTAGTATAGTAGTACCTTGGAGGTGAAGAGTTAAATTGTACTCCTTTATTTAACAGCTCTGTTATTTCGCGAGAAACGCTTTCAATTAAAGCAACGTTTTCAGATTCAATATTCAGTGTCTGCATTAATTGATACCCACGAAAAATACTTCCTACATAATTTCCATTTTCATATTGGTTATCACGCATTTCAGTGGTTTGAACGCTATTAAAGATAATACTGGCCGATTCAATTCCTTTTGAAACTAAATATTGGCGTACAATCTCTTTATCATTATTCAATTGGTCGAAAGCTGTTTTCAAATCCGTACTGTTGGCAGAAAATTGACCCTCCCAAACGATGAGGTCAGAAGTAAAATTTTCATTGCCTAAACCAGTTACCGATATGATTTGTGGCGGGTTAGCTCTTTGTACATAAGCATTTCCTAAAAAATAAGCAGCAATGATAATAGCTGCTCCAAAAATAATTGCACTTACATGTTTCATAAAAAATATTAATATCCAGTTTAAATATAACTAAAAGATACTTTTCAAGAACGGTCAATTTGCTATTTTTGCCCATGCAAAATAAAGTCCTAATATTAGATTTTGGTTCACAATACACTCAATTGATTGCTAGACGTGTACGTGAGCTGAATATTTTCTCTGAAATTAAACCATATAATAAATTACCAAAAGACCTTTCTGAGTATAAAGCAGTGATTCTTTCAGGATCACCTTTATCTGTTAGGGGAGACGATGCGGTCCATCCTGATTTATCTGAAATTCGTGGTAAAAAACCTTTATTGGGTGTTTGTTATGGAGCGCAATACCTAGCACACTTTAACGGTGGTAGTGTAGAAAAATCTAACACCAGGGAATATGGTAGAGCTAATCTAAGTTTTGTTGTAGAGAATGACCCGTTTTTAGATAAAATAAGTACTGGCAGTCAAGTTTGGATGAGCCATGCAGATACAATTAAGCACCTGCCAGAGAACACTACATTATTGGCAAGTACCCATGATGTTGAGAATGCTGCTTTTAAATTTGATGGAGAGGAAACTTATGCTATTCAATTTCACCCAGAGGTATATCATTCAACAGATGGGAAACAAATCTTAGAAAATTTTTTGGTTAAGATAGCCAAGATGGAACAGTCATGGACTCCTGATGCTTTTGTTGATAAAACAGTAGCAGAATTGAAAGAGAAAATTGGCAACGAAAAAGTAATATTAGGACTGTCTGGTGGTGTAGATTCTTCAGTGGCAGCGGTATTATTACATAAAGCTATCGGTAAGAACCTACATTGTATTTTCGTCAATAATGGTCTTTTAAGAAAGAACGAATATACTGAGGTATTGAAGCAATACGAAGGCATGGGGCTTAATGTGAAAGGAGTCGATGCTTCGGCACGTTTTTTGAATGATTTGGCAGGAGAGAGTGACCCAGAAACAAAGAGAAAAATAATAGGTCGTGTATTTATAGAAGTTTTTGATGATGAATCTCATTTAGTAGAAGGCGCAAAATGGCTGGCACAGGGTACTATTTATCCTGATGTAATTGAATCAGTATCAGCTACAGGAGGTCCATCGCAAACAATAAAGAGTCATCACAATGTTGGTGGTTTGCCTGACTTTATGAAATTAAAAGTTGTGGAGCCTTTAAAAATGTTATTCAAAGATGAAGTTAGAAGAGTAGGGGCAAGTTTAGGAATTGATAAGGCATTATTAGGTAGGCACCCTTTTCCAGGTCCAGGTTTAGCAATAAGAATTCTTGGTGATATCACCCCAGAAAAAGTAGCCATTTTACAAGAAGTGGATGCAATTTTTATAGACGGATTAAAAAAGTGGGATTTATACGATAAAGTATGGCAAGCAGGCGCAATACTTTTACCTGTAAATAGTGTAGGGGTAATGGGTGACGAGCGTACTTATGAAAAATGTGTAGCTTTAAGGGCTGTCGAAAGTACTGATGGTATGACTGCTGATTGGGTGAATTTACCATATGAATTTTTACAAAAAACGTCAAATGATATCATTAATAAAGTCCCTGGAGTAAATCGTGTCGTATATGATATAAGTTCAAAACCTCCAGCAACAATAGAATGGGAATAATATGAGATATATATTTAATCAAGTTTACATAATTGGGGCATTTTGCTTATTGGTCTCGTGCACGGCCATGGGCCAAAAGTTCAATACTCATGAAGTAAAATCGGGCGAAACTTTGGAAAGCATTTCTAAGTTGTACGGAGTTACACCTGCTAATATACTTCAGTATAATAAAGAGATAAAACAAGGTCAGCAATTAAGACCTAATACTATTTTGGTGGTGCCAGGAGCTAAAATTGCTGCTAAGCCTGCTACTTCAGTTTCTGGTATTGCTAACAATAATATACAAGATTCTATTATTACAAGAGAACCAATTGGTTATACGACCCATAGAGTTAGGAAAAAGGAAACTATTTTCGGTATAACGCAACAATATAAAATTACCGAAGAAGAGCTTAAAAAATATAATACTCAATTATATGCGTCTCCATTACAGAAAAAGATGGAGTTGCGTATACCTAAGTATAGGGCTCCAAACAAAGAAGAGATTGGGTTGAATGAAAATGATTTTGAAAAATATATTGTAGCACAAAAGGAAACGCGATGGAGTATTGCTCATAAATATGGAATTACTATTGATAGTATGTTGGTGCTAAACCCGGGTTTATCTAAAACCAATAATTATCTTTCTGAAGGATATGAGCTTTTGATGCCTAAAATTGCAGGTAGTAGTGTTCAAAATCAGGTAACCCAAATATATACTTCATATACGGTACCAGCTAAGATGAATTTTTATCGATTAGAGCAAGAATTCGGTGTAAAGTCAGATGAAATAGTTCGTTTAAATCCTGAAATTACAGAACGTGGCGGATTAAAAGAAGGCATGGTAATTCGTATTCCTGAGCAGAAAGTAGAGACAGGGGTTATAAATACTGATAATTATATTTTCTATGAGGTTAAGCCAAAGCAAAATGAGTTTAGGTTAACTAGAAAATTTGGAATGACCTGGGCAGAATTGGTACAATTGAATCCCGATTTAAAAGACGGTCTAAAAGCAGGTATGGTTCTAAAATTACCAAAAGATAAAGTAGGTGATTTTGAAGTGAAGAATTCTTTGGTATTAGATAAGGTAAACTTAATTGATAGTATTAATGTTGCCATGGTACCTAAAATATTATTCTTGTTGCCTTTTCGATTAGATAAGTTGAATTTGAGTGATAAGGAAGCAGTTGAGAAGGCTATTGATTCTAGAAAAGATATAAAATATAGTTTAGGTCTTTATTCAGGTGCATTAGTGGCAATTGACTCATTGAAATATTTAGGGGTTTCAGTCGATATAAAAACGTTTGATAATCAATTAGATTTGGTTAAAACGAAGCAGATATTGCAAGGCGAGCAGTTAGGTGGGTATAGTGCCGTTTTTGGTCCTTTAGATATACCATCGTTAAAGGAAACTGCCGTACAAGCGGCTAAATTTAATATACCTGTGGTAGCGCCTATACCTGCAAAAAGTGACATAAGTTTAAATAATGTTTTCTTCTCTTATACCGATGAAGAGGTGTTGTTAAAACATTTGTTAGATTATGTTGAAACCAAGCATGAGGAAGAAACAATATTGATTATTGCAGATGAAAACAGTAAAGTAGAACAAACTGCTATTCTAAAACGTTTTCCGAATGCTAAAGTGGTTGTTGTAAAGGAAGAAGAAAAGAATATAGGTATTAATAGAGATAAGCTACAAACACTACTTTCAGATAAAGTTCCGAACTGGGTATTTGTTGAATCTGATAATTATAAGTTGATAGCAAGTGTAGTGTCAATTTTAAATTCTTTCAACAATACTGCTTTTGATGCTGTGTTAGGCAAAGATAAAGTCAGCGTTCGAATGTTTACAACAGATATGAACTCTGCTTTTGAGAATGATGTTATATCAAATACCCATTTATCAAATTTAAATTTTACGTATCCTTCGGTAAATCGTCAAGTAGCGAATAATTCATTTGTTGAGCGTTACAGAAAACGTTTTGGGGATGATCCAGACAGATATGCAATTAGAGGATTTGACCTAACGTTTGATTTATTATTGAAGTTGGCTTATAAAAACGATTTAATTGATGTTTCTAGATTTATTGGTGAAACAGAATATAATGGTAATAAGTTCAATTACGAGAGAAAAGGGATTGCTGGTTACTATAATCAATCATCTTATATAATGATGATTGATGATTTAAGAATTAAAGAGCTTGAATAAAATGACATCAAAAGTCACCTATAACGGAGAATTAAGAACAGAATGTATTCATCTTAAATCGAATGATTCATTTGTAACTGATGCCCCTGTAGATAATAATGGCTTAGGTCAGGCATTTTCGCCGACCGATACGGTTGCTACTGGTTTAGCAAGTTGTATGCTTACCATGATGGGAATAAAAGCAAACGGTTTAGAGGTGAATTTAAAAGGCACAACAGCGTCTGTTACCAAACACATGGCGACGACACCAAGAAGAATCTCGAAAATTGAGGTGGAAGTTCATTTACCTGAGAAAGTATCTGAAAAAAATAGAAAAATTTTAAAGCACACTGCAGATACATGTCCTGTACTATATAGTTTGCATCCAGATATAGAGAAAGTAATAACCTTCCATTGGGATTTATAGTTAAAACATATCTCGTATTTTCTTTGATGACATTGTTCAAAGTTTTACATGTTCAAAGTCAAGAAGAGGTGATTTGGGAGCCCGGTTTTCGATTTACTTGGAATGATTTTAAAGGGCCTGTGCAAATTGGTTCGAGTGCTGCTGCAACAACCGCCAGTGGTATCAGTTATAACTTTTCAACATCCTATGAAAATAATGAGCTGAAAGTAGAGTATACGGTTGGTGCTTATTTTTATCCTACACGTTCTTGGTATAAGCCTGAGGTTTGTAATGATGTAACCTTATCGCACGAACAACTACATTTTGATATTACTGAGCTATATGCTCGTAAAATGCGTAAACAATTAGCCATTACAAAGTTTACTGAAAATGTAAAAGAAGAAGTACGTAAAATTTATAAGACTACGCTTCGTCAACTAAACGATTTTCAAAACAAATACGATTCGGAGACCAACTATTCTAGAAATTTAATTGTACAGGAGAGATGGGTGAATGAAATTGAGACTGTACTTAAAGACTAATGAACTTTCGGGTATGACAAATAAAAAAAAGCACTTCAGTTAGAAGTGCTTTTTTTTGATTTAAATTTTTATGTGTAACCCTACACATCACAAATAGTAACGCCTTGTTTTAAAGCTGCTAATTTATCATCCCAACTTGGCACGAATTCTTGAGCAACATGACCTGTGTAACCTGTCTTTAAAATAGCCTTCATTACCGCTGGATAAAAAATCTCTTGTGTTTCATCAATTTCATGTCTACCTGGGTTTCCACCGGTGTGGTAGTGGCCGTAATACTGGTGATAATCTTCTATATTTCTAATGATGTCTCCTTCCATAATTTGCATATGGTAGATGTCATATAGAAGTTTAAAATTTTCTGAACCGATAGTTTCACAAAGCGATACGCCCCATTCAGATGTGTCGCACATGTAATCTTTATGGTTCACCTTACTATTTAAAAGCTCCATTTGTATCACAACACCATGCTTTTCAGCTAGTGGCATAAGTTTTTTTAGTCCCTTTGCGCAATTGCGCAATCCTACTAAATCATCCATTCCATTTCTATTGCCACTAAAACAAATAAGGTTGGTATAGCCAGCTTCCGCCACTAAAGGAATAACTCTTTCATAATCAGCAATTAATTCTTCATGTAAAGAAAGGTCGTTCCAGCCTTTTTCTATACCTAAACCAGCACCCCAACACATAGAGGCGTGAATATTGTATTTTTTTAGTAATGGAAATTCCTCTGGGCCAACCAAGTCAATAGATCTAATGTCTAGTTCTACTAAATTTTTAAGAAAATCCTCAAATGGTATCGTTCCATAACACCAATAACAAACACTATGGTTTATATTGTACTTTAATTTATCGGGTTGAGCATCTTTTTTATTGTTGGCGTTTGCCACTGAGGTAGTTAGGAATCCCACAGATGCAGCCGCTGAGGTTCCTATAAAATTTCTTCTTTTCATGTTGATTAAATTGTTGATTCCTTAAAGATAAATTTTTTAGATTTAAAAATGGAAATAAATCCTGATAAGCAAAAGTTAATAGAATTGGCCCATTACCGAATGCCTTTTGGTAAACACAAGGGTAGGTATTTGGTGGATCTACCTGAGCCATATTTGGTATGGTTTCAGCAAAAAGGATTTCCTAATGGTAAATTGGGAGATTTATTGCGTTCTATGCTAGAAATCAAAACAAATGGGCTAGAATCCATAATTCGAAAAATACAAAAACATTTTCCGAAGTAAACTCGTAAAGTTCTAACCTCAATTTGTAACTTTGTGTCCCGTAACATAGAATTCTATAAATGGCACAAACCAAATACATCTTCGTTACGGGAGGCGTTACTTCATCTTTAGGAAAGGGCATTATTGCTGCATCCTTGGCGAAATTACTGCAATCTCGCGGCTACAAAACTACCATTCAAAAATTGGACCCTTATATTAATGTGGATCCAGGAACCTTAAATCCTTATGAACATGGCGAATGCTATGTAACCGATGATGGTGCAGAAACGGATTTAGATTTGGGTCATTACGAACGTTTTTTGAATGTTCGCACCTCTCAGGCGAATAATGTTACTACCGGAAGAATCTACCAAAGCGTAATTGAAAAAGAGCGTAGAGGGGAGTTTTTAGGTAAAACGGTACAAGTAGTTCCACATATCACCAATGAAATTAAAGAACGTGTTCAGCTGCTAGGAAATAGTGGTGAGTATGACATTATAATTACTGAAATCGGTGGTACAGTGGGTGATATTGAGTCACTACCTTACATTGAAGCGGTACGTCAATTGCTTTGGGAACTGGGGGATAATAATGCAATAGTTATTCACTTAACCTTGGTGCCTTACCTTTCTGCAGCTGGTGAATTAAAAACCAAGCCTACACAGCATTCTGTAAAAACATTGATGGAGAGTGGAATAAAAGCTGATATCCTAGTGTGTAGAACAGAACACGAGATTTCTGACGAAATCAAAGATAAATTAGCGCTGTTCTGTAATGTGAAGCGTGAGGCAGTTATACAAAGTATAGATGCTTCTACTATTTATGATGTTCCATTATTAATGCAAGAAGAAGGTCTTGATACGGTAACTCTGCAAAAATTAGCCCTACCAAATACTGTTGAACCTGATTTAGATCGTTGGAACGAATTTCTTGTTCGTCATAAAAACCCTAAGAATGAAGTTACTATTGGTTTAATCGGCAAGTATGTTGAATTACAAGATTCTTATAAGTCTATTTTAGAGTCGTTTATACATGCAGGAGCATCAAACGAAGTTAAGGTAAATGTGAAATCTGTACATTCAGAATACATTACTTCTTCAAATTATGAAAGCAAGCTTAAGGGCTTAGATGCTATTTTGGTTGCACCTGGTTTTGGCGAGCGTGGTATTGAGGGTAAGGTAAAAGCTGTAGAATATGCACGCGTTAATAACATACCTTTCTTAGGTATTTGTTTGGGAATGCAAATGGCTGTTATAGAATATGCTCGTAATGTATTAGGACTTAAAGAAGCAAATTCAACAGAGATGGATGAGAAAACTCCAGATCCTGTAATCAGTATCATGGAAGAGCAAAAAAATATTACCGATAAAGGTGGTACGATGCGTTTAGGAGCTTGGGATTGTGATTTGAAAGAAGGTAGTTTAGTTCAGAAAATGTATAATGGGGCTAAGCAAATATCTGAACGTCATCGTCATAGATATGAATTTAATAACGCCTATTTAGATCAATTAGAAAAAGCTGGTTTACTTGCTACTGGTTTTAATAAAGAAACTAATTTGGTTGAAATAGTAGAGTTAAAAGACCATCCATGGTTTATTGGTGTGCAATATCATCCAGAATATAAAAGCACGGTAGCCAACCCACATCCATTATTTGTAGGTTTCGTTAAAGCGGCTTTAGAACATAAAAAATCACAAACTAATGCCACATTGGCATAAACTTCATATTTGGACATATATTTGCTTTCTTAAAAATCAAATATTCCCAATTAATTTAGAAATACCACATGGAAGAAAAGAAATTTGATGTACAATCCATCATAGGCTTCGTTCTTATTTTTGGAATACTGATCTTCATGTTTTACCAAAATCAACCGACTCCAGAAGAGGTAGAGGCAGAAAAGGCAAAACAAGAGCAAGTTGAGGCTGTAAAGACATCTGAGAATTTAGAAACAGAAACTGTAATTGATGAAGTTCCTCAGTTAGATTTGCAAGATTCAACAGCTGTAGCCAATTATCAAGGTAAATTGGGTGCATTTGGCTTTACTAAACCATCTAATTCTACAACGATATTAGAGAATGATGTACTTCTTTTAAAGATTAGTAATAAAGGAGGGCAGATAATAGAAGCGAAAATGAAAAAATTCGTAACCTATGATTCTGTGCCGGTTTACTTGATAAAGGATGGAAATGCTTCTTTTGGTTTAGATTTTTCTACTGCTGATAATCGCGTTTTAAACACACAAGATTTATATTTCGAACCGGCCATTACGAATAATAACGGTAATCAAGTTCTTTCTTTAAAAGCTAAAACATCTAACAATCAATATTTAGAATATAGATATGAGATGAAACCTAATGAATATCTTGTCGATTTTACGATTAAGTCAAAAGGTTTAGATAACGTAATAAGTTCTAGCAAGCCAATTCAATTAGATTGGAAGTTAAAAGGTATACGTCATTCAAAAAGTATTCAATACGAAAATCGGTATACACGTTTAACGTATAATCATGAAGATGATAAAATAAGTAAGCTTTCGGAAGGTAGTGATGATGAAGAAACAGAAGAGGATGTAAAATGGATATCGTACAGACAGCATTTCTTTAGCAGTATTCTTGCTGCTGACCAACCTTTTAAAAGTGGTGATTTAACCTCTGTAAATTTAGTTGAAGAAGAGAGTAGAACTTTCGGATTTACGAAAAAATATGAGTCTGTTTTACCTTTGGAATTAGAAGGAGGAGAGATATCAAAGGATTTACATTGGTATTTTGGACCAACAGATGTGGATACGCTGTCTCAATATGAAGACTTAGGTTTGGTTGATTCCATTCCGTTTGGTTGGGGAATTTTCGGTTGGATCAATCGATATGTATTTACACCGTTCTATTCTTTGATTAGTACATATTTTCCTTATGGTATTGCGATAGTTATTATGACTATTTTGGTTCGTTTGGCGATGTCACCTGTAACGTATAAGTCTTACTTATCTCAAGCAAAAATGAAGGTGTTGAAACCTGAAATTACCGAGCTAGGTGAAAAGTTTAAGGACAACGCTATGAAAAAGCAGCAAGAGACCATGAAATTATATGGTAAGGCTGGTGTTAGCCCCATGAGTGGTTGTATACCTGCGGTAATACAGATGCCTATATTTTATGCGCTTTTCATGTTTTTTCCGACATCATTTGCGTTACGACAGAAATCGTTTTTATGGGCAGATGACCTTTCATCTTTCGATACTATTTATCAATTTCCTGAAGGTTTTTCAATACCGTTTTACGGGGATCACGTTAGTTTATTCCCAATCTTGGCATCTATAGCTATCTTTTTCTATATGATGATGACTACTGGTCAGAATATGCCAACTCAGCCAGGTATGCCGAACATGAAATTTATCATGTACTTAATGCCGTTTATGATGTTGTTTTTCTTTAACAACTATGCGAGTGGATTGTCTTTGTATTATTTTGTTTCTAACATGATTACAATTGGTATCATGCTAGTTATCAAGAATTTCATTCTCGATAATGATAAAATTCATGCCCAGATACAGGAAAATAAAAAGAAACCTAAGAAAGAGAACAAGTTTCAGAAGAAAATGCGTGAAATGATGGAACAGGCAGAATCTAATAAAAAGAAATAGTAATATTTCATTTTCAACGTATAAAAAGAAAAGCCCTTTCAAATTTAAAAGGGCTTTTACCGTTAATAGGATTTTTGTGTATTTTATCGAAAAACCGCATAGATTTGCTAATATAATGTTAAAAGATTCTCAACTTTAAATATCAGAGCAATGATCAAATTTTTATTAATTAATCGAAATTTTTATTGATTTAGAACTTTACATCTCTCCCCCAGTTGAAAATTTTAAACTAGGTCTATTTAGTTACGGTCTAATATAAGCTTGATTAATGCTTAAAATAAGAACCCCACGTCTTATTTCATGCAATTCAGACTACTACGTTATGGTATTTAAACTAATAAATACTATACCATGGGGAACTCTACATTTTTTGCTACAAGTAAATCTTTATTATTTGTTTTTCTTTTTGTTTCAATGGGTTTATTTGCCCAGACGGTAACCACTGATAAGGCAGATTACCTTCCTGGTGAGACTGCTTTTGCATCAGGTAGTGGTTGGGGAGCTTATGAACCAATAAATCTCAATGTTCATGAAGAGCCGGTATATCACCCAGATGTTGTTACCAATATAACTGCTGATGGAAGTGGTAATTTCTCGAATGTGGCCATCTATGATTTTGAAGCACATGATTATGGTTCAAAATTTATATTAACGGCGACAGGTCAGAATTCTGGGAACGTTGCAATTGCCTTATTTACTGATGGTGGTCAAGATTTGTACTCATGGCGTAACAACTCTTCAAATTTATGGAATCAAGGCACTACTATACAACAGGCCAATTCTATTTATGCTGAGGGCGAAGTCATTCCATTCCGATGGACTATAAAAACGGGGAACCCTCTGCCACAGTTACAGGAGGGAATCTCTTATACGATAGAACTTGATTGGGCATATGCAGGTGGAACTTCCCAACCTGAAAATTTATTCTTCGATTATTTAACTTCTTATAATGCTACTGAGTCAACTTCTGCCCCCTTTGGGCCAACTTCCTTATTAGGAGCTGGTTTTCAGGGCACATATATAACAACTGTTCCAATTCCAAATGATAATGGTGATGCGGCTCCGAATCCAACCACAGTTGCACACACAGCTGGTAATTTTACGCTATATAATATTAATCCCGCTTCTGTGATTTTCAGCTCCTACATAGTTGATAATGTGAATGCAAATCAAGAGGATAGAAAATTACAAATAACATTTACGCCCTCCAATAATGTAGGGGCAACCAATGAGATTATAAATGTTGGTATTGCCTGGGGTGGACACTTGGCAAGTCAAGCGGATTATGGTTTTGAAAATGGAGCTGCAAATTTTCCGGGCGCCTCACCTCAAATGGTTGTCGATTTGGACCCTTCTAGGTCAGGTAATCGAACTAATTTAAACATAAATCCTAATGCTATTGTAGCTCAGGGTCAAATAACTGTCGTTAAAGATGCTAATCCAAACGATGCTAAAGATTTTGGTTTCACAATAACTGGACCTTCAGGCGCAAATATTACACCTAATTTTACTTTGGATGATGACGGAGATGCAACGTTATCAAATAAAATAACGTTTTTTGGTTTGGTAGAAGGCGTTTATACTATTACTGAAAATACGGTTTTGGGGTGGACCCTCGCAAGTATTGCCCCAGTTGAAAGTGGTGTTGAAGATACTACTCCTGCAGATGTTTCTAATATTGATTTGGGAGCAAGAACAGCTACGATAACTGTTGCTAATGGTGAAAATTGGATAGTCACTTTTGTTAACGATGAGTCGGTTTGCAACGAAGAATCCACTGCGGACGCTGGCGCTGACCAGACGGTCTGCGGCGACGGTTCGGTTAACATAGCTGCCACGGCAAGTGGCGCTGGCACGTGGAGTGGCGGGGCCGGTATCTTCGGCGATGCTACTTCCGCATCCACGAACTATACGCCTAATGCGACAGAGCTTGGCACTACGATTACCCTTACTTGGACGACCACAGACCCTGATGGGAACGGACCTTGTGTAGAGGCTTCCGATATGGTCGATATAACCTTTAATAATAAAGTAATCCCAACATTTGATGCGGTGGATGCGATATGTGAGGGCGGAGTTTTAGCTGCACTTCCAACGACTTCCATCAATGGGATAGCGGGAACATGGTCACCAGCACTAGACAATACACAAACTACGGAATATACCTTCACTCCAGCAGATGGTGAATGTGCTGAGACTGCAACACTTACGATAACGGTAAATGATAAAGTAATCCCAACATTTGATGCGGTGGATGCGATATGTGAGGGCGGAGTTTTAGCTGCACTTCCAACGACTTCCATCAATGGGATAGCGGGAACATGGTCACCAGCACTAGACAATACACAAACTACGGAATATACCTTCAC
>Ga0163216_100418_pt1 | contig 71934 bp, 68 predicted proteins | sample SynspAceP_FD_167610 | JGI IMG/M metagenome (GOLD analysis project Ga0163216, IMG submission 167610) | Saline lake microbial communities from Ace Lake in Antarctica - Synechococcus sp. Ace-P (Illumina Assembly) | ecosystem: Environmental > Aquatic > Non-marine Saline and Alkaline > Saline ...
ACTTCAACCCCAGCAAGTGCGCTGGAGTTGAAGCCGTCATCATTCAGTTCTCCGACAAAGAAAACAGCAAGTTTCATTTATCAGATGCTTTCATCACCAGGGGCTTCCAGTCCGTGAATTGACTGGCAACATAATCGGTGAACTCTGCGGTCGTCTTGGTGGAACGGATAATCCCCCATGTATCAAATTGCGCATCGACCGCTGGCAACGCCATGACTTCCTGCATGGCTGCGTCCATCTTGGCCGAGATTTCCGGGTCAAGGTCCGCTGGCGCGCTCATACCAAGCCAGTTCTCGGCCACAATGTCATAGCCAAGTTCACGGAATGTGGGCGTATCAGGCAGGGTCGCGATGCGTTCGGTTGCGGAAACAGCCAGCGGGATTGCCTCTTTATCAGCAACAGCAGGCAGGTTTTGGGGGATTGCGTCAAACATGGCGCCCACAACATCGGCCCTGAAATCAAGCCGCATCGGGCCAGAGCCCTTATAGGGAATATGCACCAGTTGCGTTTCAGTCTTATCCGTGAAGTCCACACTGACAATATGTCCCCACGACCCAACGCCCGAAGTCCCGTAGTCGATGTTGTCGGGATCATCCGTGGCCATAGCGATAAAGCTTTCAAGATCGCTGGCCCCTGCACCTGGACGCACAAACAGGCCCAGATGCACAGTTCCGATATAGGAAACATGGGTGAAATCGGCCAGCGGATCATAGGGCGTGTCGGGAAACCGTGTTGGTGCAACGCTGAAAGGTGTCAGATTTGACAACATGAAAGTGTGACCGTCATTGGCAGCGTCTTTCAGCGCCATGGCAGCCACAGTTCCGGCAGCGCCCGGCTTGTTCTCGACAACAAATTGCTGACCCAGTTTTTCACCCAATTCCTTGGCAAGCAACCGCGCAACCAGATCACTGGAACCGCCAGGCGGGAAGGAAACCAGAATGCGAACCGGCTTTTCGGGCCAGTCAGTAGCGGCCTCAACAGTGGCCGGGCTGGCCGTAATACCAACAGCCGCGGCTAGTCCGAGAAGGCTGAGCATGTGTCTTCGATTGATCATTGTGCCGTAACTCCTGAATAGATTTGTGTTTGTAAAAACATCTGCAATAGCATGAAACTGTGTTTTCACAGGATGCGCAACAGGAAATTTGAATTTGATGAAACTATAGTCACACTATTTTGGGTTTGCGAAAATTCTGTGCAGAAATTCTCAACTTTCCACCTCGCCTGACATAATAATGAGCAGTCAGATATGCTTGCAACCTCAGAAAACAGTGAAAAAATCTTTGACTTGGAGAAACTGTATTCATTTTCCAGCACACAGAACAACGAAGTTTGGCACCGGACTTGCCATCACCCTAAGCGATATGAAATAGACAACCATGAAATTGTAGTTTCAGGAGTTTTCGGTGACACAGGAATCCTTTCTTACCAAAGTCAAAGAGGCCCTGCCCGATCTGCATCCGGCAGAACGGCGGCTTGCTGAATTCCTGATCGACTTTCCGGGAGAAATTGCCAGCTACGACGCTCAGGAATTGGCCGGCCTGTGCAAGGTCTCCAAGGCCACAGTGTCCCGCTTTGTGCGCCGCCTCGGTTTTGATAATTACGATCATGCCCGCAAGGCTGTGCGTGAGGAAAGTCAGACCGGGTCCAGACTGTTCTTTGGTCATGCCGAAACCGAGGCTGGTACATCGACACACGGCATTGATCTTGCCGAGGAACGCGAGCTGACAGAATGGACCTTCCAGCGCATTGATCCCGCCGAGTTGAACGCTGTGGCCGAAGCCATTCTTTCAGCGCGCAAGGTATGGATTATAGGGCAACGCATTGGCCATTCCTTTGCCACTTACCTGTATTGGCAACTGACCAAGGTCATCGCCAATAGTGCAGTTGTGCCGCAAGCGGGCGAAACCCTTGGCGAACACATCGCAGCTATGGAGCCAGAAGATCTGGTGATTTTCGTTGCCCTGCGCCGCCGCATGAAGGGCACCGAAGATGTGCTGAGCGAAATCCGGCAGGTCGGCGCGAAAATCGCTCTGATTTCTGACGAGGGCATGACTTACAACACCAGCTCGACCTGGCATTTCCGCTGCCGTACCCAGACATCAAGCCCCCAATTCAACCACACGGCTGTGATGTCGCTCTGTCATCAGCTTGTGGTCCAGGCCATGTTGAAATCCGGCCATGACAGCCGGGCCAAATTGCTGGCCGTGGACAGCATCAACGAACGGTTGGGATTTTACGACTAACGCGACGGCTTCCAGCTATAGTCAAACTGCAATCATTTAAGAGCCTGTCGCCGTGAGAGCAGCGGTTTGACCACACGCAGATGCAGCACCACGGTGGCTGTGGCAACAAGAATGCAGACACACAAGATCACTTTGGACAGATTACCCATCGATCCTTCAATCATCCAGGCATGCACAACGCTCGATACCACCACAACCACCGCCAAACTGTTGTGAATGATCCGCCAGATCCCGTAACGAAGCCCTATGCGCAACCGCACCGCCACAAGCACAGCGGTCAGCACAAGGCTCCAAAGTCCGATCACCCCATACACCGAAAACAGGGTTGGCGAGACCAGAAGAAGCGCATCAATGGTATCTGGCGGACTGGTGATAAAAAGGCCACCGACATGCAGCAACACAGCAATAAAGATGCCGCTGCCAAGCCAACGGTGCCACCGTCGCTCCTGCATCACACGTAAGCTGGGCAGATATCCTGCGGCCAACAGCGGTTGCAAAAGCAGCAGGGCCAGGGCCGTAACACCGGCAATGCCTGAAACCAGGTAGGCAGCGTCGCGGCCGACCAGCACAGGGCTGGTTGCGGCAATTGCAATGGGTCCAATTACTGCAGCTGCCAGAACAAGCCAGACCAACAAAGTGAGTGGACGTCCGGCATCAAGTCGATGCCCACTGCGCACAGTTGGGCGCGGCATGCGGTTAAGCTGGCGTCAGAACGAAATTGGCCTGAAGGCTGGTGTCATTCTTACTGTTCATAACAGGGCGCAGGAACACTGTTTCAAAGTCCGCATCATCATAAGCCAGATGGCCATGAGGCTGACCAAAATGAGGCACGATCTGCGACATTTCCAGTTGGTATGTGCCGTCTGCTGCGGTCATCACGCTGCCATGATTGCTTGGCTCACGTTCTCCGCCGCGCGGCGTCGCCGCCCAGATTTGAATGCGGACATTCGACAATGGTTCACCCGTGCCGGCTCTCAGTACCGTGCCGGACATTAGAAAACCTGTACCAAGATTTGCCACCAGAGGCGCATTGGGGCTGTAATTGTTAGAGCCACCGCGCATGGTCTGGGTCGGCGCGTAATCAGTTTTGGCCTGCGCTGGCACCAAAAGGCCAGCAGTTCCAGTCACCAAAGCAGCGCCGGAAACACCGGCACCGATCAGAAGGGAACGACGGTTAAAAGCGGTGCGGTTCATATCAATCTCTCCTATTCGAGCTGCGCCAGCTGCGCGCAAATTTCGATGGTTCTCATTCACTGTCTGTCAATGCAGTGCCGATGCCTGCTTCTGCAACCACTTACTGCATACATAGGCAGCGTATCCAATCCGGCAATCCCGAGCCGGTTTCACATGGTCCGACTTTCGCATGTCTTGCGTCTGGAGCACGCGCCTATGGCTGGTTGCAACAGAATTCTAATTCGCTAGAAGCTTACAATGGAACCGATCGGAACGGTGCTTAAATTTTGGCAATATGTGTGCCAAGGCTGCTGTGCCCGGAAGGGCAGCAGCAAAAAACGAAGAGTGTGGCCGCCGCCCAGCACAGCCTGACCGTCAAACGTCACAATCAAGCAACGGTCAGCAATGACTTAATGGTTGAGAATTTTGGACAAAAAGTCCTTGGCACGGTCACTTTCAGGATTTGAGAAGAAGGTCTGCGTTTCCCGATCTTCGACAATGGCACCCTCATCCATGAAAATAACCCGGTCTGCGACTTTTCTGGCAAACCCCATTTCATGGGTCACCACCATCATGGTCATGCCGTCCTTTGCCAGTGCCACCATGACATCAAGCACTTCATTGATCATTTCAGGATCCAGCGCCGAGGTTGGCTCGTCAAACAACATCGCGATGGGATCCATAGCCAAAGAACGGGCTATGGCGACACGTTGCTGCTGGCCTCCCGATAACTGGCTTGGGAACTTTGTCAGGTGATCGGACAGACCGACACGTTCGATCAATTGCTCGGCACGGCTGACGGCCTCATCACGAGAGCGCTTCAGCACCTTTTCCTGTGCAAGGCACAAATTCTCCAGAACCGACATATGCGGATACAGCTCGAAATGCTGGAACACCATGCCTATGCGCGAGCGCAATTTGGTCAAATTGGTCGATTTTGCAGTAACTTCTTGCCCTTCAACGCTAATACGGCCTTCTTGAACCGGCTCCAGCCCGTTGACGCATTTGATCAAGGTGGATTTACCGGAACCTGATGGTCCACAAACGACAACCACCTCGCCTTTTTCCACCGAGGTCGTGCAGTCGGTCAGAACACGAAAATCACCGTACCATTTGCTTATATTTTCAATTTCAATCATGTGGCCATCCGGCTTTTCAGTCGTCTTACATAAAGGGAACCTGCAAAGCAGATCACGAAATACACAACAGCGGCAAACAGATACATTTCCACAAGACGCCCTTCCGTTCGGGCAACAATCGAAGAAGCCGTCATGAAGTCACGCAGGCTGACCACAAAGACCAGCGATGTATCCTGAAACAGGATGATACCCTGCGTCACCAAAATCGGGATCATGTTGCGAAATGCCTGTGGCAGAACAACAAAGCGCTGAATTTGCCAATAGTTCAGCCCGGTTGCTTTACCTGCAAAAACCTGACCTTGACGCACGCTTTGAATTCCAGCGCGCATGATCTCGGAATAATAGGCCGCTTCAAACAAAACAAACGCTATGAGTGCCGAGTAGAAACCGCCAATCGGACGTCCCAGAACCAGCGGAACCAGAAAGTAGAACCAGAAGATTACCAGGATCAGGGGTACAGACCGAATGAGGTTCACGTAGCCAGCGGCCAAAAGCGACAGGGGTAGAATACCGGAGAGCCGTGCCAGCGCCAGCAGCGTACCAAGCACAATCCCGCCGATGATTGCCAGGAAAGTCAGCCACAGGCTGAGCTGCAATCCTTCCCAAAGAAACGGAAGCGACTGGATGATAACGCCAAAATCAAAATCGTCCATCTTAAGCCTCCTTTCCTACAAATCCTGGAATGGCAGTATAGCGTTCCAGAGACTGGCTGATCACGGTGGCAACAAGCGCAATACAGACATAAATCACGGTTGCTGCCGTAAAGGCTTCAAAACCCTGAAATGTGTATTCAGCAATCTGCTGGCTTTGCGCTGTCAGTTCCAGAAGCCCAATCGTCAGAGCCAATGATGAGTTCTTGAAAACCGTTAGAAATTCGGAAGTCAGCGGCGGCACGATAAGCCGGAAGGAAATAGGCAGCAGAACATGTCTGTAGGTCTGTGCAACGCTCAGCCCGTGGGCTTTTGCTGCAGCATTAAGACCAACTGGAACAGTTTCAATCCCGGCCCGCACCTGTTCTGCAATTCGCGAGGCGGTGTAAAGCGCCAGGGCAATCACCGCAGTGGTAAATTCCGGATTGGGCATATCGCGCTTCATCCAGCGGCCCCAATCATCGGGCACCAGTTCCGGCACGGCAAAATACCAGATAAACATTTGCACCAGAAGGGGAACGTTTCGAAACAGCTCAACATAGGTGCCGGAGATAGCTCGGATAAAACGGTTGGGGACAGTGCGGCCGATCCCGACAAGAGAGCCAACGACAATGGCAATGCACCAGGCACAAAGAGCAACAGCAATCGTCCACCAGAACCCACTGATGAGCCAGCCGAGATACTCTTCTTCAAACAGAACGCCCCAATTCCAATTATAATCCATCAGCCTGCCTGCAATTTGCCCCAGAAAAACGGGCCACTATACCGATTTTGGACAGTGGCCCGAATGATGATCGGATTAGTTTGGCAAGCCGCCAAGTGTGAAGGCAGCTTTCAACAAATCATCTGCCGGAACACCCAGTGGATCGAACCATTTTCCGTAGATGTCATTGATTTCACCTGAACGGAAAACCTCTGCCAACGCCTTTTTGCCTACCAGCTCAAAGGCACTGTCATTCCTGCGCACCATCAGGGCATAGGGATCAAACGACAGGAAATCTCCAACAACGACAAAATCGTCAGGATTTTTCGACTTGGAGATCAAACCAAACAGCAGAATGTGATCGGAAGAATAAGCGTCAACACGATCGGTTTCGAGCGACAGCATGCCTTCAGCAAGATCACGCACAGGCAGGATTTTTACATCCATGCCAGCAGCTTCAACGGCCGCTTTCACAGCGCGTTCATTTGTTGTGCCCTGTGCAATGGCAATGGATTTGCCATCCAGATCAGCGACGGAATTAATGCCACTGTCTTTGCGCACGAGCAGTTTTGTGCCTGTAATAAATGTGGTCGGCAGATATTCGACCTGTTGCTGGCGGGTCAGATTGTTTGTGGTTGAACCACATTCCATATCAATCGTGCCATTGGCCAGCAACGCAATGCGGGTTTTGGGATTGATGGCCACATATCTGACGGCAACATCCATTTCCAATTCCGCAGAAACGGCTTCAACAATTTTCGTGCACAGATCAATCGAATAACCAATCGGCTGTTGGCTGTCATCAAGATAGGCAAAGGGAACAGATGATTCCCGGTGACCGATAACAATCTCACCGCTCGCCTTGATTTTTTCAAGTGTGCCGCCATCTTGCGAAAACGCGGTGGATGCGCCACCAAATGCAAGTCCCAGCCCAACACAGGCCGTAATCAGTTTGGATTTCAATGTAGTCATTCTAGGCTCCTTCAGGGTTTTCAATTTACGTATTCTGGAAGATCAAAAGTCTCGGGATAGCCGAACAGCGCGGCGCTGCCGCCCGTATGCAGAAAGACGATATTCTCCATACCGTCGAAATGTCCCTTGCGGATCAAATCAATCAGGCCGTCCAGCCCTTTGCCGGAATAGACCGGGTCAAACAGCAGGCCTTCAGTCTCTGCCAGCATTTTTACCGCTTTCCGCATGCCGTCTGTTGGCAGGCCGTATCCGGGGCCCACATAATCGCAAATCGCGCGCACATCGCTGCGCTCAATCGTGACGCCAGCATCAAGATGTTTTGCAGTCTGGACAGCCAGATCAAACACCATCTGTTCCTGCTTTTCGCGCGGAGCGCGCACGCCGATACCCAGCAGATGAATCTTGCTCTTGATCGCTGTCAGGCCAGTCACCAGACCAGCCTGTGTACCAGAACTACCTGTTGCATGAACCAACGCATCGATTTTGAGCCCCATATCTGAAGCCTGTTCGACCAACTCACGTGCACAATTCACATAGCCCAGCGCGCCAATAGGATTGGAGCCACCTCCAGGAATTATATATGGCGTGGCACCATCTGCGCTTAACGTGTCAGCGAAGGTCACCATCTCTGCAGCCATATCCGTACCACCGGGGCGCTTGGAAACAGTCGCACCATGGAGACGGTCCAACAACACATTTCCATTCAGATTATATTGAAGATCATTCGAACCGGTGCGGTCTTCGAGCAAGATATGACACGCCAATCCCAGTTTTGCCGCAGCTGCAGCCGTCTGACGGGCATGATTGGATTGGGTCGCACCCTGCGTGATAATGGTGTCGGCACCCTTCTGCAGAGCATCAGCCATCAGATATTCCAGCTTGCGGGTCTTGTTTCCGCCAGATGACAATCCGGTGCAATCATCGCGCTTGACCCACAGCCGGGGACCGCCAAGAAGCTCCGACAGACGATCCATCGGTTCCAATGGTGTCGGCAAATGACCAAGTCGCGTACGCGGAAACGCAGAAAGCGCAATGGACAAATCCTTGCACAGCTTCAATTCCAAAGCCAAAGAACCTGAGTTGAGAGCTTGTTCGTCGTTATTCTTATCTTTTTGCAAATCCACTAGGACTCCTGTTAGCCAAACTTTTTCTTATCATTGAGCAGGATTTCTGCGCTGAAAACTGCCAATATGTCTGCCTAGCCAAATAAAAAGTATGCCTGGAGGCGTTTGAAATGGATTTACGCTGGTTTGAGGATGTTCTGGTTCTGCTGGAAGAGCAGAACATGACGAGAGCAGCAGAACGACGAAACATCACACAACCCGCCTTCTCCCGCCGTATAAGATCGTTTGAAGAGTGGATGGGCGTGTCGCTTCTCCAGCGCAAAGCCAACCGTGTTATCCTAAGCCCGTCTCTGCTGGCCAATGAAGATGAAATACGGTCAATGATTCTCCGCGTTCAGGAACTGCGCAACAAAATCAGCACGTTCAAACCAGAGCGATCTGTCATCACCATTGCCACCCAGCATGCCCTGATCACCTCATCTTTCCCCGATATTGCAGCCATTACGCGCGAACATATGCCGTCACTTGGCTTTCGCCTGCGCGCAGGCAATCGGGGAGAGTGTGTATCGGTATTTCTGCGCGGCGATGCCTCCATCCTGCTGTGCTATGAGGATGTAACCGCCAAACCGATGCCATTTGACAGTTCTATTCAGCATGATGAATGGGGCACCGACCGCCTTGTGCCTCTGGTCGGTGGAAAATTTCGTTACAACAGGGCCGGTGATGGCAGTGTGGACGATCTCACGCCTGCAATCGTGTATCCGGAACAAAGCTATTTCGGGGAGTTGCTAGCGGGAAAACAAAAGCAGTTTTCAACACCCAGTAAAGCGGCCAATGCTGTTTACCAAACGGCTTTTTCAGCAGGCATCAAAGAGATGGCGATCAACGGATTGGGCATCGCCTGGCTGCCTGTTAGCATGGTCTACCGCGAGTTGGAAAACGGCCAATTGGTTGATCTCAGCGCAAACTATGGCAGTTTGGCGCTGCGAATTGCGCTTTACACAAATCTTGAAAACGAAGCCGCGACGACAGCACAAGCCTCATGGCATGCAAATCGCAAATAAGCCCTCAGAACCCGGCGCACTGGCTCAGGCCTGAACCTGCACTGGCTCGCGTTCGCTCTTAATGGCACAGGCGGCAAACGCCGCGCCAATTCCAATCAACACTGGTTGATCATATCCGATCTCCCTCATGCCATCTTCAAGGTCTGACAAGACACCATGCCATGGCACGAAGTCAGCTGAGGAAACGGACTTAGCAATCGTCACAGGCGTTGAGCCCTGCATTCCATGGTCCAGAAGCTGCCCTGCAATCCGACCTGCCATACGTCCGCCCATGAAAAAGATGTTTGTCGTTTTGGGGTCGGTCAGTCCAGTCCAGTCCATATCTGCTGGCAGATCGCCATGTCGGCTGTGTCCGGTTACAAACCGCACTGATTGCGCGAAATCACGATGGGTCAGCGAGACGCCAAGCTGAGACGCCATCGCCAGTGCTGACGTAATACCCGGCACAACCGAAACCGAAATGCCTTCCAGCTGCAACCGCGCAATTTCCTCGCCGGCACGCCCGAAAATCATCGGGTCCCCGCCTTTCAGACGCACCACATGCTTCCCGGATCTTGCAAGTGTAACCATGGTGTTGTTGATGTCATCCTGACGGCAGCTCTCACGGCCACCGCGTTTGCCAACAAGCATACGTTTTGCCTCACGACGGGCCAGTTCCAGAACATCATTGGAGACCAGATCATCAAACAGGATCACATCCGCAGCCTGCAATGCGCGAACCGCCTTCAAGGTCAACAATTCAGCATCGCCGGGTCCGGCTCCCACAAGCGTCACACGGCCTGTAATTGAGCCTAACGATGAGCCACCAGAAAGCGCAATTTTCTGACTTTCATTCATGAGTTCTTCTGCTGTTTGCTCAGTTGGTGCGGGTCCAAACGCACGATCCACAAAGGCCTCCCAAAAGGCCCGCCTTTGCGGACCGGGGCTAAGACGGTCGGTCACTCGCCCACGAATATCGTGTGCCAAGGCTGCCCAGCTTGCCACTGATGGGGCGATCAAGGTTTCAATCCGGCGGCGGATCGCCTGTCCCAGAATGGGGGCTGCGCCATCTGTTGAAATGCTGATGACAGCGGGGGAGCGATTGACGATGGAGCCGAACTGGAATTCGCAATAGACAGGCTTGTCGATCACATTGACAGCAACACCTGCCGCCCGCGCCGCACAGTAAAAAGCCTGCGCCTCGCCATCGCTTTGCGCATCACAAATCGCGATTTGCATATGCTCAAAACTATCAGCGGACCAAGGTCTCTCGTGCCACATAAACGTACCAGACACTGAAGGTGCGACAATCAATTCGGCAAACACCGGATCAAGCTCTTCAGCGTAGACATGTACCTGAGCACCGCTGGCTGCAAGCAATTCAGCCTTCCAGGCCGAAGCATCAGTGCCACCAGCTATTAGCACTTTCCGGCCGTGCAATTTGTAGAACACCGGCAGAGTTGCCAACGCGCCCATGCGCTCGCGACGCCGAGGCCTAGTGCCGGAACTGGGAGCAGATTTATTCGGCTGCAATAAGCTGGTGGTCATCAAGTATCGCCTTAATTTCAGCTTTGCAGGATCCACAATTGGTGCCTGCATTCGTCTGTTCGCCAATTGCATCGACTGAATGACATCCGCCACGCACAGCGCCCGATATCTGATTGGCCCCAATGCCCAAACAGGCACAGACAATGACGCCCTTATCCGGCATATCCGCCGCCGGCCGTCCGGCCACAACACGCCAACGGGCTGGTAAATCAGCAAAGTCTTCCTGCAATTGTTCAATTGCCCAACTGCGCGCAACAGACACCGGCTCTTGCGACAGATAGACAACGCCTGTCAGTCGATTACCGTTGAAAGCAGCAATGCGCGTTAAGCCACTCATTGCATCGCAATAGGATAAAAGCGGCGCAGTTTCTTCAGCCCCAAGCAGGATCCGCGCTTCGGCTTCAACATCCTCAACCGCGTTTTCCAGAGCAAATTCAGCGCGCCAGCCGGCATCCGTTTTCGCCAGCGCCCAATACGAGGCCTCCGATAGATCAGGCCGCTGTGTCGAGACGACAAAACCGTATTGCAACGCTTTGAATATCGCGGCGGAAACACGGGACATCTTCAGGGCCGGTTGCCCGGAAATGGCATCGGTAATGGGCGCGACCAAACGATCAACTCGCGCATTGGACGACCATTGATCCGTCCAGTGCATCGGCACAAACACACTGCCGGGCTGTTGGCGGTCTGTAATTTGCGCCCGCACAACGATGTCGCCATGGCCGTTGAACACACGCACCAGATCAGCCGGCCCCACGCCCAACTGCACAGCATCGCTGGGATGAAATTCAGCAAAGGGCTCCGCAATATGCGCCGACAGCCGCGCACTTTTGGCAGTGCGTGTCATTGTGTGCCAGTGATCGCGAATGCGGCCTGTGTTCAGCACAAGCTGATGATCCGGTAAGACAGGGGCCGCGATTGGCGCGGCCACAGGCACAAAAAGAGCCTTGCGATCCGGCGTAAAAAAACCACCATCTGCAAAAAAACGTGAACTTCTCGACACCGCTTCCATTTGCTTCGGTGCCGGCCATTGAAACGGCGCAAGCCCATCATAGGTTTCATCGCTGACAGTGGCATAGGCACCAATATCCAGATCCCGCGACCCATCGTTTTCAAACTCCGTTTGCGCTGCATATTCGCGAAATATCGCTGCCGCATTGTCATAGGAAAAAGAACCGGCAAACCCCATACGCTTGCCCACTTCCGCCATTTGCCACCAATCAGCGCGCGCGCCTTCTGGTCCTCTGACAACAGCACGTTGGCGAGAGATACAGCGCTCAGAATTGGTCACTGTTCCGCTTTTTTCGCCCCACCCCAATGAGGGCAGCTTCACATGGGCGTGGCGCAGAGTGTCTGTTTCAGCCGCAATGTCGGAAACCGCCACAAATGGGCAGTTTCTCAGGGCCTCCGCCACGGCGTCCGCATCTGGCATGGAATCCACCGGATTGGTCGCCATGATCCAGATCGCTTTGACCCGCCCATCTGCAACAGCGTCGAACAGATCAACCGCTTTAAGGCCGGGCTTTGTGGCAACCATCGGCGCATTCCAGAACCGCTGCACACGGTCCCGATGCACTTCGTTTTCAAGCTCCATATGAGCCGCCAGCATATTCGCCAGCCCTCCAACCTCGCGCCCCCCCATCGCATTCGGCTGACCCGTCAGCGAAAGGGGGCCCAGCCCCGGACGGCCAATGCGCCCTGTAGCCAGATGGCAATTGATGATGGCATTGACCTTGTCAGTTCCAATAGCCGACTGATTCACACCCTGGCTGAAAACGGTGACGACTTTTTCAGTCCGCGCCCAAAGCTCATAAAAAGCTTCAAGCTCAGTTCTGCAAAGACCCGTTTGATTTATGATTTCAGCCTCAGGCAGCGCCTTGGCGGAAGCCAGAGCTGCCTCAATCCCATTTGTATGACTGTCCACAAAACTCGCATCCAGACAGTTCTGATCTGCCAGATGGGCCAACAAGCCCATAAACAGCGCCACATCACCATCCGGTGCAATGGATAGATGAATATCGGCAAGGTCGGCCGTCATGGTGCGGCGCGGGTCAATCAGCACCACGCGCATCTCTGGCCGTGCCGCCTTTGCTGCAGCAATACGCTGATAGAGCACCGGATGACACCAGGCCAGATTGGAGCCGGTCAACACAATCAGATCGGCCTGCTCCAGATCTTCATAAGTGCCAGGCACCGTATCACTGCCAAAGGCACGCCGGTGACCGGCCACGGAGGACGCCATGCAAAGCCGGGAATTGGTATCGATGTTCGCCGAGCCGATAAATCCCTTCATCAGCTTGTTGGCGACATAATAATCCTCGGTCAGAATTTGACCGGACACATAAAACGCCACACTGTCTGGCCCATACAAGGCAATGGTTTTCTGAAATCGATCTGCAACCAGATCAAGCGCTGTATCCCAATCAGAAACCTGTCCATCAATCTCCGGCTGCAGCAACCGATCATCAAGCCCAAGCGTCTCGCCAAGAGCGGACCCTTTGGAACACAAGCGCCCGAAATTGGCCGGATGATCCAGGTCACCTTCAATCGCAACCGACCCGTCCGGTTTGGGAGTGGCAACAACACCGCACCCGACACCGCAATAGGGACAGGTTGTCTTCGTCGCTTTGGAAACCGGTCCGTGCATCAGCTTTACTCGAGGCCCAGCATGATCTGATCGTCATCGAGCCGGATCGGGAAAGCGCGTGTCTCACCCTCATCCGCGCCTTGCGCTTCACCCGTCTCCAGGCTGATCACCCAATTATGCAACGGACATGTCACACAGCCATCATGCACAATGCCCTGGCTGAGCGGGCCGTTTTTGTGGGGACATTTATCTTCCAGTGCAAACACACGATCATCAATCGTGCGGAAAATCGCGATGGTCATGTCGCCAAAAGCAACGCAGCGCGATCCACGACGGGGAATATCCTCTATCGAGCCAACTGGAACCCATGTTTGTGTCAAAGCGTTCATTACTCAGCCGCCTCCAATTGCAGGGTCGCCATTGGATTGAACTCGTGCTTGTCCTTTCCGGAAACACGTTCGCTCCACGGATCAATCTGGGCAAATTTCTGGCTGAAAACAAATCGCTCAAAATAGGCTTTGCGCTTGGCCGGGTCATCCATGATTTGGCTACGGGCCTCGTCAAATCCAATGCGTTTCGCCCATTTGTAAATGCGTTCCAGATAATGCCCCTGCTCGCGATACATCTGCGCCAAAGCCACAACATGTTCCAATGCCTCATCTTCCGTCTTGACCATGCCGAGCACTTCCGTGCCCTTGATGTCGAGACCGGCAGCGCCGGCAAAATGAATTTCAAATCCGCTATCAACGCAGATGATGCCAATGTCCTTGCAAGTGGCTTCCGAGCAATTGCGCGGACAACCTGACACAGCCATTTTCAGCTTGGCTGGCGTCCACGACCCCCACATGAATTTTTCAATGCGAATGCCAAGACCCGTGGAATCCTGTGTGCCAAACCGGCACCAATCCGTGCCAACGCAAGTCTTCACGGTACGTAACCCCTTGGCATAGGCCTGCCCTGATACAAACCCGGCTTTGCCAAGATCCGCCCAAACTGCGGGAAGGTCTTCCTTCTTGATGCCAAGCATGTCTATGCGCTGGCCGCCGGTGCATTTGACCGCCGGGATGTCGAATTTATCAACCACATCGGCAATCGCACGCAATTCGGTGGAAGAGGTCATACCGCCCCACATGCGCGGCACAACCGAATAGGTCCCGTCCTTTTGAATATTGGCGTGGACCCGTTCATTGATAAAGCGGGACTGATAATCATCGGCATATTCATCCGGCCAATCACACACCAGATAATAATTGAGCGCAGGACGACATTTTGCGCAGCCACATGATGTCGTCCATTCCAGCTCCTGCATGACGGCAGGAATGGATTTCAACGCCTTGGCAACAATCAGCCGCCGGACATCATTATGGCCCAGATCCGTACATCCGCACATTGGAGTGACCGCAGCCGGATCATAAGTATCGCCCAGAGTCAGACTGAGCAATTGCTCCACCAGGCCCGTGCAGGTTCCACAGGATGCAGACGCTTTCGTGTGCGCCCGGACACCATCCAGATCGTTTAGATTTTTTGAGACAATTGTCCCGGTAATGGCGCCTTTGCAAATGCCGTTACAGCCACAGATTTCCGCATCATCCGGCAAGGCTGCAACGGCTGCTGACGGGTCCAGCGGTGCGCCACCCTGATAGGCCTGACCAAAGATCAACATCTCCCGCATTTCAGAGATATCTGTCTGTTTTTTCAAGAGATCAAAGAACCAGGGGCCATCGGCCGTTTCCCCGTAGAGCACCGCGCCGATAATCTTATTATCTTTCAGAACAAGGCGTTTATAGACACCGGCCGCGGCATCCCGCAGCACAATTTCTTCCCGGTCATCTGCTTCCGCAAAATCACCCGCTGAGTACAAATCAATGCCGGTCACCTTGAGTTTCGTCGCGGTCACAGAGCCCATATAGGCGGCCGCCTTGTTGCCGGTCAGTTGCTCGGCAATCACCTTGCCCATCTCATATAAGGGCGCAACCAGACCATAGCATTGACTTCTGTGCTCTGCGCATTCTCCAAGGGCAAAGATATCGGGATCAGATGTGCGCATATCATCGGAAACAACCACACCACGTCCGGTTTCCAGTTCAGCCAGCTTTGCAAGATCAGCGCTTGGCCGAATGCCGACCGCCATCACCACCATGGCCGCATCGATACGCGTTTCATCTGTCAGTTCAACACCAACAACTTTGCCGTTATAGCCAAGTATCTGTTTTGTACTGGCCTCCGTCAGGACTTGAATCTGCAAGTCCTCAAAAGCCTTTTCCAACAGGTATCCTGCGGCCGGGTCCAGTTGCCGCTCCATCAGCGTCGGCATCAAATGCAAAACAGTTACATCCATGCCCTGACGCCGCAGCCCTGCGGCGGCTTCAAGGCCCAGCAACCCACCGCCAATGACCACAGCACGACCACCGGTTTTGGCAACCGAGATCATGCGCTCCACATCATCCAGGTCGCGATAGGTCAGAACGCCATCAAGATCATGGCCCGGAAGCGGAATAATGAAGGGATTTGAACCTGTGGCGATGACCAATTGATCGTAAGAAACGGTAATACCACCGTCAGACGTGACCGTTTTGGCAGCCCGATCAATGCTGCTGATCTTTGCGGATTTGTGCAGCGTCACACCTTGGGTTTTATACCAGTCATCATCATGGGTGATGATATCCTCATAGGCCTTCTCGCCCGACAGGACCGGCGACAACATCAGCCGGTTGTAATTGACCCTTGGTTCTGCGTTGAAAATCGTCACGTCAAATGAGTCAGGCGCGCGTTCGAACAGATATTCCAGCATGCGCCCGGGTGCCATGCCATTGCCGATAACAACAAGTTTTTGTTTGTCACTCATAGCTTTACTCCGCTGCCACTAAACCGGCTTCCGCCTTTTTCTGCCGGGCAACACGAATTGCCCGCTTTTCTGAAATGGTTCTCAGTTGATTCTCAGTCGGGTGAGCACCACCCTCATAGGCCTCAAGGAATTCAAGCAATTCCTCGCGATATGCGTAGTAATCAGGGTGATTGAGCAACGCCTTGCGTGATCGGGGCCGTGCCAGATCGACATCCATGATGTTGCCAATTCGGGCGTTCGGACCGTTGGACATCATCACCACACGGTCAGCCAGCAAAATGGCTTCATCCACATCGTGCGTCACACAAATTGCTGTCACTTTCGTCCGCTTCCAGATGTCCATCAGCACATCCTGCAGCTCCCACCGTGTGAGGCTGTCCAGCATGCCAAAAGGCTCATCCAGCAGCAGCAATTTGGGAGACAAGGCAAAGGCGCGCGCAATGCCCACACGCTGTTTCATGCCATTGGAAAGATCTGCCGCCGAGCGATGCATACTGTCCAGCAACCCGACCCGCTGCAGGTAGTATTCCACCACATCCTTGCGTTCCGCAGCGCTTGCATTCGGGTAAACCCGGTCCACGCCCAGCGCAACATTCTCATAGGCAGTCAGCCAGGGCATCAATGAGGGAGCCTGAAACACCACCGCCCGGTCAGGACCGGCCTGTGTGATGTGTTGACCGTCCAGAATAATGGCGCCTTCGGTGATCGGGTTAAGCCCGGCCACCATCGACAACACAGTGGATTTGCCGCAGCCGGAATGACCGATCAGCGTAGCAAACTCACCCTTGTTCATTTTCAGATCGAAGCCATCCACCACAGTCAGCGGACCTTTGGGCGTGGGATACACTTTCCTGAGATCACTGAACTCAAGATAGCGCTCAACTTTTGCCGTTTCGCCAGCCTGCATATAGGCCTTCGGCAAGCGCTCCCTGCGGGTGCTGATCGGCACGACAATCGGCAGCACGATCTCGCGCTCAACGTCAACTTCGCGCTCCGCCCCCACCTTCATCAGATAGTTAGTCACCTCAGCCCGTAGCCGGATAAATTCATCGTTGGAATTCATCTCTGCCCGCGCCCTTGGACGGGGAATATCAACATGGAAGTCCGGCCCCAGAGTTGCCTTTGGGCCGGGCTTCAGCGGAATAATCCGATCCGCCAGCAGGATTGCCTCATCCACATCATTGGTGATGAGAATAATGGTCTTCTTTTCCTGCTCACAAATTCCGGCAAATTCGTCCTGAAGATTGGCTCGCGTCAAAGCGTCCAATGCCGACAAGGGCTCATCCAGCAGCAGAACTTCCGGCTGCATCGCCAATGCGCGCGCAACCGCAACACGCTGACGCATACCTCCGGAAAGCTCCGCAGGCTTGCGATCCTTTGCCGGTGTCAGACCCACCATATCAATGTATTTGTCAGCAAGAGCTTGACGTTCAGCCGCTGGCTTGCGGGCGAAAACACTGTCCACGGCCAGCCGTACATTTCCCTTCACGCTCATCCACGGCATCAGCGCATAAGATTGAAAGACAACACCCCGCTCCGGGCCCGGCCCATCAATTTCCTTACCCTTGAAGATCACGCCGCCTTCATCGGGCGCAATCAGACCCGCCAGAGCCGAGATCAGCGTTGTCTTGCCAGACCCTGAAAACCCGACAATGGCAATGAACTCGCCTTCACTGACTTTCAGATTGATGTCGTCCAGCACATCGGTGCGGGTGGCCCCTTCGCCATAAGATTTCGAAAGACCGGAGATTTCCAGAATACTCATGATAGGACCTACCGGTTCGACGAGAATGTAAAGGCGCGCTGCAAGGCAAACATCAGTCGGTCCAGGGCGAAACCGATGACGCCAATGGTCAGAACAGCGAACATGATTTTGGCAAGCGATTGCGACGATCCGTTCTGAAACTCATCCCAGACAAATTTGCCGAGGCCCGGATTCTGCGCCAGCATTTCAGCAGCAATCAGCACCATCCAACCCACACCCAAAGACAGACGCAGACCGGTGAAGATCAGTGGCAGCGATGATGGCAGAACGATCTGCGTGACGGTTTTCGTGGTCGGCAATCGCAGCACACGGCCAACATTCATCAAATCCTTGTCAACCGACGCCACGCCCAGCGCTGTGTTGATAAGCGTTGGCCACATGGAACACAGCGTCACGGTCACAGCTGAAATCAGAAGCGATTTCGGTAACCAGTCCATCGGGTTGGCGTAGGTCGCCGAAATGATCATGGTTACAATGGGCAACCAGGCCAGAGGCGATACCGGTTTAAAAATCTGGATCAGCGGGTTGATCGCGCCGTTGACCGTTCTGGAAAGGCCGGATGCAATGCCCAGTGGAACAGCAATCGCTGTGGCAATCAGAAAACCAAGACCAACGGTCAGAAGCGATGTTCCGATCTGATCAATGTAAGTCGGCTTACCCGTATATTTCCGATGTTTGACCTTGTCTTCCTGACCATCGGCGACCAGCTTTTCGTTGCGGACATCCTGGCGTTCATAAAACGCACTAGCCTTTTCCCGCTCCCGCACATGATCCTGCCAGAGATATCCGGCCTGTTGCCAAACTTCCACAGGACCTGGAACCGCCCCCAGAGACGTCTGCACCTTGGGGGCCAAAACACCCCACGCCAGCAAAAACACCGCAATTCCAATGAGTGGAATGAGCAAAACCCGTTTCAATTCGCCCAATTGCTCTTTCGGATTATCGCCTGCGAGCATTTTCAGAATGGGAACAAGCCAGGAAAAACCAAGGGCATCCAACCAACCACTTGCCTTGTTGATCGCTGAAAAAACTTTGGTGCGGCCCGTCACGCCTGTTGGCGCTATATCAGTGACATTTGCCATTCGTCTTGGATCCTCTGATCATTATTCTTTATTGGCTGGAGCGCCATTCAGTGCGCTCCAGCTTTTGTTGGGAAGAATTTGCGTTAGCCGCCAACCATCTCGTCGCCTTTGAGGCCAATTGAGAGGCTTTTCAGGTAATCATTGGGTGTCCGGCCGTCATAGGCGATGCCGTCAATGATATCTTCGGCGGGCGTTGGTGCTCGGTATCCATCTGTGTCAAAGGGGAAGTCCGCTGCCACAACATGACCTTCATCGACCAGCATTTGCGCGGCCTGCAGATAGATGTCGGGCAGGTAAACCGAGCGAGCGGTTTCATCAAACCACGCGTCGGATTTTGGCTCGGCAATCTGCCCCCAACGGCGCATCTGTGTCAGATACCAGACCGCATCCGAGTAGTAGGGGTAAGTCGCAAAATAGCGGAAGAACACATTGAAATCAGGCACATCGCGCTTGTCGCCTTTTTCATATTCAAAGGTGCCGGTCATGGAATTGGCGATGACTTCAGCATCCGCACCAACATATTCAGACCGTGCCAGAATCTCGACGGCTTCCATGCGGTTGGCATTGTCGTTCTCATCCAGCCATTGGGCAGCCCGGATCAGAGCTTTCGTGAGCGCCAGAGTTGTGTTCGGGTTTTCCTCGGTAAATTCCTTGGTCAGGCCAAAGACTTTTTCCGGGTTGTTTTTCCAGATCTCATAATCGGTGATCACCGGAACGCCGATACCTTTGAACACAGCTGCCTGGTTCCACGGTTCGCCAACGCAGTAGCCGTCAATTGTTCCAGCTTCCAACGTTGCTGGCATTTGTGGTGGCGGCGTTACCGAGAGCAAAGCATCAGCATTGATCTGACCTGACACATCGGTAGGTGAGTAGAAACCGGGGTGAATATCGCCGGAAGCCAGCCAGTAGCGCAGCTCATAATTATGAGTTGAGACCGGGAACACCATGCCCATATTGAATGGACGGCCCTCAGCCTTGAAACCGTCCACCACCTTTTTCAAAGCATCCGCTTTGATCGGATGAACCGGCTTGCCATCTGCATCCATCTCAAGATGCGGTTTCATCAGATCCCAAATCTCGTTTGAGACTGTGATGCCATTGCCGTTCAGATCCATGGAGAATGGCGTCACGATATGCGCCTTGGTGCCGAACCCAATGGTCGCGGCCAAAGGCTGCCCCGCCAACATGTGGGCGCCATCCAGATCGCCTGTGATCACCCGATCCAGCAGAACCTTCCAATTGGCCTGCGGCTCCAATGTGACGAACAGGCCTTCATCTTCGAAGTAACCTTTTTCATAGGCAATCGCGAGCGGCGCCATATCGGTCAGTTTGATGAAACCGAATTTCAGCTCATCCTTTTCAACATCCAGCATCTCTGCTTGCACGGTCGTGAAAGCAGTTGTTGAGGCCAGTGCCAATGCGCCCAAAGCGATAAGGGAACGGCGTGAGAAATATGTCTTCATTTTTATCTCCAGTATCTGTCGCATCGGATGCGACTACCCAAAAACGAAAAAAGTCGCCAAACCGGCCATTCTGCGGGAGGGAGCAGAACGGTTGGTTTGGCGACTTTGCCTGATGGACCCATCATTGGATCCCGGTGAGCCTTGAGAAGCTGTTTTTATAAATGCATGGACCGTGCCAGTTTCATGAAAATATTTTAATTCATATTTTTCAGACAGTTATGGGTTCATAGGATATTTTGAAAACGGATTGATTGATCACCAATTGTGCAGAGCAGCAGACTATTGAGGTTAAAAAATGTGCAGTGCAATAATTTGCCTGCAGTTTAATCAAACTGTCTGGGAGCGAATATAAAGATCAAGATGATCCGGGTCGAAGAACCGGCCATCAAAAAACCCGTCTGGCCCAAGCAACAAGGATTGCGAAGAGGCCCCAACGGCAATTGTTTCCCTCAGCGCGCCCTCAACTTTGGAATTTGCAGAAGGTACGGAAGCGCCAGTGGGCACAATGGCCGCCCGGTAAATATCTGGCCGGAATGTTTCCTGCGCCACCAGCGCGCGTTCAGTCGAATGCGCCACATGCCCCCAGCGCACCATCTGACTGTAGAACCACAATGCATGGCTTTGCCACGGAAAGGTCGCGGCCCTTGCATGTGGTTCAAAAAATGCCGACGTGCCCTTTTCACCAGAAAGACCGCCATCCAATGCTGGCAGAATGGTGCTCACTGGCTGATCAAGATATGTGCTCTTCGCCAGCAGTTCCGCCAGTTCCTCCACATGCTCGGCCTTGCTGCACCAGATGGATGCGGCATAGAACGCCCGCAGCAGTGCCTGCATGGCCGGGCCATTGCGCTCAGCCCAGATCGCATTCACCGCCAGTACTTTTTCGGGGCTTGAAGCCCAGATGGCTGATTTTGTCGTTGCAATTTTTCCAGCACTCTTCGCAAGGGCTACAGAATTCCAGGGCTCTCCAACGCAAAAGCCATCAATCTGACCCGATATCAGAGCATCAGCCATCAGCACCGGCGGCAGAACAACAATATCAATATCCTTGTCAGGCTGGATGCCAACACCGGCCAACCAATAGCGCAGCTCAAAATTATGGGCCGAGAACGGATGTACCACTCCAAATTGAAGTGGCTTTTGCCCATTTTCGCGACGCGCCTCCACAACTTGTGCCAGCAACAGGCCAACCTGCCTTGCAGTCTGCGAGCCTATGTCGCCGGTCATTGTCCCAGTTGTGGCCCCAGTTGCTGCCCTGATAGCGTCCATCGCTTCAAAAACCGCGTTGCTGACAGTAATCGCATTCCCACCCAGACCAAGTGCCATGGGTGCAATCAATTTCGTGTCGAACGGTGTCAGGCCCAGATTTGCAGCAATAGGCATGGGCGCCAGACTATGAGCAATTTCAAACTGTTCCACCGCCAACCGGTCGCGTATGTTGGCCCAGGACGTTTCGCGCGCCAGTTTCAGTGCAATGCCTTCGTCCTCGGCAAAACCTTTTTCCTTGGCAACAACCAGAATGGCGCTGTCGGTTAGCGGCAGGAAGCCACCATTAATCTCAATCATCCTGTGCCCCCTTGCTGCCGCCACCCAAAAGCCCGGCGGACAACACAAGACCCTCCGCGACTTCAACTATTTTGCGGTTCTGATCCATCGCTGTCTTGCGCAGCAATCTGTAGGCAGCATCTTCACTGATATTCCGCGATGCCATGATCAGACCTTTGGCCTGATCAACTATCTTGCGCCCTTCAAGCGCTCCGCGAGCCTCTTCCAACTCGCGCTCAAGTCGGGAAAACGCGTTGAAACGGCTGATCGCCATGTCCAGAATGCTCTTTACCCGCTCCTGTCGCAGACCATCCACCACATAGGCCGATACCCCGGCATCAATGGCAGATTGCATCGCCTCATTGTCGGAGCGATCCACAAACATCGCAATCGGCCGCTTGACAGCTCGTGAAAGCTGAAACGCATTTTCCAGAAGGTCGCGATTGGGGTTTTCCAGATCGATAACAATGACATCGGGTGCAAGCGTCGCGATTTTGGCAACAATGCCGTGCATCTCGGCAATAATGGTCACCCGATCATGCCCGGCATTGCGCAATCCCGCCTCAATGATTGAGGCGCGGGCGGCATTGTCATCAATGATCAGGACGGAGGGAAGACCAGTAGACATGCGTCATGTTTACGCATCTCAAAAAATTGTGCAACGCACAATCTCATCAATTCACAGCCTTACCGGGCTGGTTCTGGACTAACCGGCTAAAAATAACAGGTCAGTCCAGAAGTATCAGCGGGTCTTATCCAACGCTGGCTGGTTGGAATGTCAGGCTAACGCCGTTCAAACAATGACGTTTGCCAGTGGGTTTTGGACCATCATTGAAAACATGGCCAAGGTGACTGCCACATCTGCGGCAATGCACTTCAGTCCGTCTTGAGAAGAAACTGTTGTCTTCCTTGGTGCGAACCGCATCAGGCAGCGATTCATAGAAGCTAGGCCAGCCTGTTCCGCTTTCATATTTGGTCTTTGATTCATAAAGTGCCAGCTCACAGCCCTTGCAGTGGAAAACACCATCGCGCTTTTCAGCATTCAATGGGCTGGTATGAGCCCGTTCCGTTGCTTCTTCCCGCATGACCGAGAATTCGAAATCTGTCAGCAGCGCCTGCCATTCTGCCTTGGTCCGGGTAACTTCAAATTGCCCTTCGGAAGCAAAACCTGTCGCTGGTATCAGCGTCAGTGCGGCACTCATCTTCAAAAAATCTCTGCGTTTCACGCTCTTATCCTCAGCTTTATTAACATCTGAACACAACCGATCCGGTTGGCCTCTTGTCTAACAATTGGGAGAAATCTGTACAGAAGCAAGGTATGATTGCCTCATCCACGATGATGTGATCGCCCGTGTTTTTTGTGTGAAGCAAAAATCCAACCATCATGGCTGGCTTTTGTCAGGATTCTGAATAAGGTTTCAGCGGGAGAATATCATGAGCATGATCAACTATCTGACACGCATTCATTTCGGCGCCGGTCTACTGGAAGAGGCGCTGCTCACGGAATGCGCCAGGCTTGCCATCACCCGCGCCCTGATTGTCACCGACAAAGGCTTGGTCGCAACCGGACTGCCGGACAAGGTATCCGCTCTCTTGGCACAAATCGGATCCAGCGTGGTGTTTGATGAAACACCACAGAACCCGACGGAGGCGGCAACCCTTGCTGGACGCCGGTTCTATATGGCTGAAAAATGCAATGCTGTGATCGCAGTGGGAGGCGGATCAGCAATTGATCTGGCAAAAGCAATTGCCCTTACATCCACCCATGATGGTCCGCTGGCAAACTATGCGGTTATCAATGGCGGAATCGATAAAATCACTGACAAACTGCCGCCGCTAATAGCAATCCCGACAACGGCGGGAACAGGCTCGGAAGTCGGACGTGGCGCAATCATTGTCCTCAACGATCATCGCAAGCTCGGATTTATCAGCCCATACCTCATTCCAGATGCGGCCATTTGCGACCCGCAACTAACCACCACTCTACCGCCTCACCTGACTGCGGCCACCGGAATGGATGCGCTGACCCATTGTGTCGAGACTTATATTGCCACCGCGTTCAATCCACCTGCAGATGGCATTGCCATCGATGGTTTGAAGCGCGCATCGGCAAACATAAGACAGGCGACCCGAAACGGGTTGGATCTGGAGGCCCGAACTCAAATGATGGCGGCGGCTATGAACGGGGCACTGGCCTTTCAAAAGGGACTGGGGGCCGTCCATGCCATGAGCCATGCACTCGGTGGGCTACCGGGGCGCAGCCTGCATCATGGAATGTTGAATGCGGTGTTGTTACCGCATGTCCTGCATTTCAATGAGCCAGTTGTCGGGCACCGCTATGGGGAAGTGAAACAGGCCATGGGGCTTCCGGCGACGGCAGATCTACCCAAAGCGATTGCCGATCTGACATCAGAACTTGGGCTGCCCACAACACTTGGCCAAATGGGCGTAACGCAATTGGATTTGGACAAGGCGGCGCCATTGGCAGAGCAAGATCACACCAATGGCACCAATCCACGCAAAGCCAGTGCTGCGGATTACGCTTTGCTGCTGTCGCAGGCGTTCTGACGCCTTACATGCCCCAGCGCAATCCCGGCGTATGCACTGGCGCATCCCAATAGGACAAGGTCTTGTCATCCATTCCGACAAGCGAAATGGAACATCCCGCCATATCGAGCGAAGTGACATAAGAGCCTACCAGCGAGCGGGCAATTGTAATGCCATGACGCTCAAATATGCGCCGTGCGGCATGATACATCAGATACAGCTCCATCGATGGCGTTCCGCCAAAGCCATTTATAAACAGCAAAGCCGGTGTGCCGGTTGCCGGACCCAGATCCTCCAGAATGGCCGTGCAGATTTCTTCCGCAATTTCATCTGCCGGCTTCAGCGTATCGCGTCTGCGTCCTGGCTCGCCATGAATGCCAACTCCAAATTCCATCTCCTGTTCACCCAGATCAAACGTCGGTTTTCCCGCTGCCGGAACCGTGCAACTGGTTAGTGCCACGCCAAAGGAGCGCGCATTACCATTGACCGCATCTCCAAGATCCTTAAGGGCTTGCAAGCCCATTCCCTCTTCCGCTGCTGCGCCCAGTATTTTCTCAACAACCAAGGTTCCGGCCACGCCTCTGCGCCCCGTCGTATATGTGCTGTCTTCCACTGCAATATCGTCATTGGTGACAACCTGCAGCACGTCCCCGGCAGCCATTTCTGCGCCCATGTCGAAATTCATTACATCGCCTTCGTAATTCTTGACGATGAACAGCGCGCCGGCCCCGGTGTCGACAGCTTCAACAGCTTCCATCATCTGATCAGGCGTGGGCGACGTGAAAACTTGCCCGGGACAGGCCGCATCCAGCATTCCGTGGCCGACAAAGCCACCATGCAAAGGCTCATGGCCAGACCCGCCACCGGAAATGAGGGCCACCTTCCCCTGTTTCAATTCTTTTCGACTGACAAATTTCCCGGACGGAGCAAGCGTCAGCAGGTCACTATGTGCAGATGCAAACCCCGCAAGGCTTTCACTTAGAACCGTATCAACACTGTTCATGAACTTTTTCATTTTGTCCTCCAGTCGAAATCTGTTTTGGGATTTGAACCCGGTCTATTTCTTGTTGTCGCCGTGCAGCACACCCAGCTTGTGTGAAAAGCCTGCATGCGCCTCATCAAACAGGCGGTTCTTACGATCGCTGCCCAGATCAATGTCAGCGATGGTTGATTTCACCAGACCAATGCGCGAGGCCGCAACCGAAAGTGTGGTGACACCTGCTTTCAACAGTTTTGGGATAATCGAGACATCGCTGCCTGCCTCCCCGCACAGGCTGACATCCACACCATGCTCCGCACCGTACTGTGCGACGTTGGCAATTAGCGCCAGAACCGCCGGGTCATCGGCCTTTGCCAGATAGGCAAGTTTGCCATTATCCCGCGACGCGGCCAGCACATATTGTGTCAGATCATTCGACCCGATGGACAAGAAAGATGCCTTCGAAAATCGGTCCGGCAAAATGGCAACGGATGGAATTTCCACCATGATGCCAATCTTCGGCATCTGGTAGGCAACACCCTCCTGCGCCAGAGCTGACGCCTCAGCCTCAAACAGCTTCACGGTGTCGTCCAGCTCTTCCGGCACAGCCACCATAGGCAGCATCACCTTCAGCCGGCCATGCACCCCGGCCCGCAACAAGGCACGGATCTGCAGACGAAAAATATCTTGATTTTTCAATGCAAGGCGAATGCCCCGAACTCCCAGAAAGGGGTTCATCTCGTCTTCGGTAAAACCCCTGATCGGCTTGTCACCGCCTGCATCAACCGTTCGAATGGTAACGGGCTTTCCCTGCGACCAGCCCAAAACCTTTTTATACGCCAGATACTGGATCTCTTCCCCCGGCAGGCCGGAAGCATGGCCGAACAGAAATTCTGTTCGCATTAACCCCACGCCATCCACATGCTGGATGGGAATGTCCTCGACTTCTGCCGGATCGGCAATATTCACCATCACGCTGACAGCGGTACCATCAGCAGTGACGGCCGGGCGATCTGAAAAATCCTGAGCGCGAAGCCGCGCCGCGTCAAATTTCATGCGCGCCAAATCAAACTGCTGCCGGGTCTGCTCGCTTGGCGAAATAATCAGCGTTTGCTGGCCGCCATGCAAAAGCGCGGACCCATTATCGGGACACACGAAATCACCCAGCCCAACAAGGGCTGGAATACCGCGTTGGCGGGCCAGCATGGCCACATGACCCGTTACACTGCCGTCCCGCAGCGCCAGGCCACCCCCGCTCCAGTCATGAGACAGAAACAGGCTCGGCGCGATATCATCAGACAGATAGATAGACCCTTTTGGAATGGTCTCCACTGCGGCCCCGGTCAACGCCACGAGAACGCGGTCCTTCACATCCCGAAGATCTGCTGCTCGAGCGCGGAAATATTCATCATCGGAGGCCTCATAGCCCGCAATTTCATCATCCAGAACTGCCCGCCAGGCCATATCGGCACCAAGCCCGGCCTCGATCAGTTCACTGGCAGCCTCAACAAATGTGTCATCTTCCAACATCGCCAATTGAAATTCCAGAATATCCGCAGCATCGCCCTGCGCACTTTCGACAAGTTCGGCTGTCTGGCCGCTGGCAGTGGCAACGCAATCAGCCAAGGCCTGCGCTTCAGCCTGCCATGTGTCTTTCCGCTCATAGCTCAGCACCAATCGATCCTGCGCCAGCCATATCGGCCCAGCAGCAAAGCCTTCGCTGGCAACCTGACCCTTGATTTCAAGCGGAGTTGGCATCGGCAATTTTCTCATCGGCAGAGGCAGCGCCATGGCGCTCATCAAAGTCCCGCTCAACCAGCCCATGCAATGCAGCAACCGCATCATCCGCTGCCGCACCATCAGCGCGGATATGTAACTGTGTGCCTTCAGATGCCTTCATGCCCATGATTTTCACAATACTCTTGGCATCAATCCATTTATCCGTATCATTCACTGACACTTCAATCTTGCAATCAAATGTCTTGGCAAGTTTGGTGAATTTCACCGATGGGCGAGCATGCAATCCAACGCTGTGTGTGATCACAATATCTGTCTGGGCAACCATACGACTACTCACTCGCCTACAGGGGCGAGAGCTCCTGTGCTGTTGCAACGACTTCACCAAGGGAGGCTCCGCCCGATGCTTCCGTCGCTGCCATAACCGCACCTTCAACGATAGGCGCATTGCAGATGATAATGGTGTCGCACTTGGGCGCACCCAAAAATTCAATCGCCATTTCTGAGTTTGTTTCCGCGCCGCCAAGGTCCACAAGCACGGCGACACCGGCTTCTGACCAGACGGAATTGATCGCGTTGCTTATGGCTTCCACACTTGTGCCAAGCCCCCCGTCCGGGTCACCCCCGCACCAGGCCAACGGCACTTCGCCACCAACCATCTGACGCACCATCTGAGCGGCACCTTCTGCCACCATTGGCGAGTGGGATACAATGACAATTCCTACATTTTGTCCTGCATCACTCATGCGCGTGTCTCCAGCCAGTCTGTCACACTGCGAGTAAGCAATGCGGTTGATTTTGATCCCGGGTCCATATGGCCTGCCGACCGCTCCCCCAGGAAAGATGCCCGTCCACGGGTCGCGACAATCGGAATGGTTGCCTCAGCAGCAGCCTCTGCAACATCGCCTATCGCACCGCCCGAAATGCCGTCCGTCAATGCCTTGGAAACAGGATACAGCACGTCCAACATGGTTTTCTGCCCGGCATGAGATTTTCCTCGGGCTGCAACAGCATCTGTTGCCTTGACAAAGGCTGATGCAAAACCGGCAGGATCCATACCGGAATTGAGTTCCTTACCAAAGGACATCAAAAATGTTCCAAACAGCGGTCCAGATGCACCTCCGACCGTCATGACAAGCTTCATACCGGCGGCGGTCAAAGCATCTGGAAGTGGCTTATCTGAAATCACGTCAGCATCTGCGCGCAGTGCTTCAAAGCCGCGTTTCATATTGTACCCATGATCTCCATCACCAATAGCACTGTCGAGTTCTGTCAGTTCATCGGCGTGCGCTTCAATCACTGCGGCGCAAGTGCTTATGAGGTCCATCATGTCGTCTTTTTCAAGCATTGGCCAAAACCCTTTCACCGGCGGCATCAAAGAACAACGGGTTCTTCAATTTCAGATCAACCTCAGCGCCAGATTTGAACGGCGCCATGGTCATGCGCTTGATCTTTCCATCAGGCGCTGATGGGGAACATCGGAGCCTGTTCCCGATCCATACAAGTGCCTCCCCAAACTGCTGATGTTTGAAAGCGATCGAAGGCGGATCTGACCAGCAGAAAACGGCATTTTCTTTTTTGGCATTCAGCCCTCTCGAATTTTCAACAAAATAAAGGGAAAATCAGAAAACCATCGGAAGATCAGACGTCAATACTGAACCGCCTCCACACCGCCTGTGTTTGCGCAAAGGCAGCACAGGCAGCCGGTTCTGGCTCAGTAGGTTTTTAGCCCGATGATTCAACCCTGCAGGTGCTCAAACAAACGCGCCACCGCTTCCGCTCCTGGGTCGGCATGGCCTTCAAGTTGCTGGGCATTGATATAGGTCGCCCGACCTGCATTGGCTTTGACCAACGTTGCCGTATGATCTGCTCCCGCGCGCGCTGCATTTGCGGCCATATCCCAACCATCATTCAATGCATCCAGAGCCGGAAGAAGTGCGTCGACCATTGTTCGATCGCCAAGTTTTGCGCCTCCGACTTCTTGCATTCTCACCAGACCTGCTTTCAAGGAGCTGGTCATAGACAGACCGCTTGAGGCAGCATCACCGGCTGCCGCAAAAAAGATAGCAAGTAAAACGCCTGAAGACCCGCCCATCGCCTGGCTTAGTTCTTGGCCGATCGCGCGATAGAGTTGCGTGTGATCTGCCAGTGGAAGCGTGTCCATCGTGGAGATCAGTGCGCGCGAGGCGCCTGCCAAAGTTGATCCTGTATCACCATCTCCTGATTTTGCATCAAGCGCGTTGAGGTCAGTTTCTGATTCAATCAAAACTTCGCAACATTTTATCAAAAAATCGCGCGTTTCCTGATGCTCAGATGGAAGCGGCTTTATAGGGGCCAGGCCATCAGGCAGGTTCAGAACAGTCACAGGAGTGATTTCAGAAACGCCTGGCCAAGCAGACAGCGATGTTGGGTGTGAGAGTGTCTCAAGATCCTCATCATCTGAAGCATAGACGGAAACCGAGAACCCGCGCATATCCAAAGACGTCACCATAGAAGCCGGGCCAATCAGCCATTTCAGTTTACCGGCAATATCTGAATTCGCCAGTTCGTTGGTCAGAACGGCCATTTCGAGTACAGACGCACCGCCCAGATTGTTTAGTAAGGCCACATGATTGCCGTCACCCATATGGCCGGCAAGCTTGGCTACAACAGCGCCCATTGCCTGTTTGGCATTTGTATACTGAATTTGCTCCACACCGGCTTCACCATGAATGCCAAGGCCCAGTTCCGCCATACCTTTGGGAATTCGCGTTTCCTTTGGAGAGCCGGGAACTGTGCATGTATCGAGCGACATGCCAATGGTTTTGGTTCCTGAAATCACCTTTTCGACGCGTTCGGCAATTTCTTTGAGAGATACACCGCGGTCCGCCAATGCACCAGCGATCTTGTGCACGAACAAGGTTCCTGCAACGCCACGCGCTTGTGGTAGATCGGGCAATGCAACATCATCATCAACAACCACCATGCTGACATCGAGACCAAATGATTTGGCTCGCTCTGCTGCAAGGCCAAAATTCAGCCGATCACCTGTGTAGTTCTTAACGATGAGCAGACAACCCGCCGGGCCCGTAACCGCCAGAATACCTGCCAGCACCGCATCAACTGAAGGCGAAGCAAACACGTCTCCGCAAACCGCAGCCGTTAGCATCCCCTCGCCTACAAATCCTGCATGGGCAGGTTCGTGGCCGGACCCTCCGCCAGATACCAACGCGACTTTGGATTTGTCCCAATCGTTACGAACCACGACACGAATGTGGGGGTAGCCATCCAGTCGGGCAAGCTTGCCGCCGGAAGCCGCGATGATACCATCAACTGCGTCTGTGACGATATCTTCTTTTTTGTTCATAAACTGAGTCATTAAGACCTCCTCCTAAGCAGTTCGTGCGCCGTCAGCATCGAAATAAAACGGTTTCTCTGGCCGTATTTTAACAATGTCACCTTCGTTCAATCGGGTGTGCGCATCGGTCACAGTAATCAAGTCATGGCTCTTGAATGAAAGATGCAAGCGCGTCTGGTCACCCAGATGCTCAATCCGTGTCACGAGACTGTCTTCGCCCTCGCCTTGCACAATTTGCTCCGGCCGAAGGCCAATTTTGGCAGCATTGTCCGGTGCGCCTGCAAAAATGGTGGCGGGCAAAATATTTACTCTTGGCTGGCCAAGGCGGCTGGCGGAATAGATGCTCACCGGATTTTCATAGATTTCTCGCGGGCTACCAAATTGCACCAGTTTTCCGCGATCGAGAACGCCAACATGCGTGGCCATCGTCATGGCTTCAATCTGGTCGTGGGTTACATAGAGAAGTGTCGCGCCAGATTTTGACTGAATGCGCTTCAGTTCAATGCGCAAATCGGCGCGAAGCTTGGCATCCAGTGAGCTTAGTGGCTCATCCATAAGATAGATCGAGGGGTTTCTGACCAATGCCCGACCAATGGAAACACGCTGCATTTCACCGCCTGATAGTGCCGTCGCCTTGTTATCCAGTTTGTGCGAAATTTGCAGGACCTCGGCGACCTCATGGATTTTGCTGGCGATTTCATCTGCTGGCGTTTTGAGAAGCGGTGATTTGAGTGGAAATTCCAAATTCTCGCGGACAGTCAGGTGCGGATACAAGGAATACTGCTGAAAAACCATGGCAACATTTCTCTGCGCTGGCGTCAGGCCAGTCATCGAATGTCCACCAATAAAAATTTCACCGGAATCTGGCTTATCAAGACCTGATATCATCCGCAGACTTGTGGTCTTCCCAGCCCCTGTGGGGCCAAGTAGAACCACGAAGGAACCATCCGCAATAGTCATGCTGAAATTGTCGAGCGCTATGTCCGAGTCGAATTTTTTGGTCACATTTTTAAAAATGACTTCAGCCATGTTTTAAGACCTCCTGATTGGCCAGTGACAGCAGGGCTTTACCCTTATCGACGTTGAAAATCGTAATGGTGCGCGGGTCGAACTGAAGTCCAACGTGATCACCTACTTGAATTGATTGAACGGCATTAATACGCGATTTTATCTCGCCATTGGCTGTGGCCAGAGTCACGATCTGCGTCGTACCGAGATATTCTGTCGCGAGCACTTCACCTTTGTATGCGCTTGAATCGGAGAACTGCACATGCTCCGGCCGAACACCAAAAGCCAGTTTGCCGCGCGCACCTTCCAGCGATTCTGGTATTGCGAAATCGACACCGTTCATCTCAATAGTGCGTTGATTGTTCCCAATCATTCCTTCGAACGTCAAAAAGTTCATCGAAGGAGACCCCAGAAAGCTGGCGACAAACATTGTCGATGGCCAATCATATATTTCCTGCGGTCGTCCGAATTGTTCAACAACACCATGGTTCATCACCACAATCTTGTCACCCATCTGCATGGCTTCCAGCTGGTCATGGGTCACGTAAACCGTGGTAGCCCCCATGCGATCATGCAGTGCACGAAGTTCTGCCGACATGTGTTCGCGAAACTCGGCATCAAGCGCGCCCAGCGGTTCATCCATAAAAAAGGCTTTGGGGTCACGAACAATTGCACGCCCCAGCGCCACACGCTGACGGTCGCCACCTGACAATCCACCTACCGGGCGATTGAGAATGTCGGTAATACCGAGGATCTCGGCAACTTCACCAACTTTCTTCTTTATCTGGGCCCTCGGCATGCCTTGGCTGCGCAACGGGTAGGAAATATTTTTGCCGACATTCATATGTGGATAGAGCGCAAACATCTGAAAAACAAATGCAATGTCGCGCTGGCTGGCAGGCTTCATACCCACCTCTTCACCTTCAATGTAGATTTCACCACTGGTCGGGAGTTCAAGGCCCGCCATCATTCGCAAAGTCGTGGTTTTGCCGCAACCTGATGGGCCAAGGAGCATGAAAAATTCGCCATCTTCAATGGTGAAAGTCGAGGACTTTACAGCATTGAATGAACCGAAATCCTTGCGCACATTTTTGATCATTATCTGCGCCATGGGTTACTCCGGGAAGTGGCTGACAATGATGAACATGACTGTGCCAATCAAAGTTATGATGAAGGAATAAGTGAACAACGACAGCACAAAAGGCTGCATGAGCATGACGACACCCAGCGCAATCAGGATCGACGCCAACATTTCCCAAGAACCGCGCCTGAAGCGCAGCAAACCATCAAAGAAATTTGTCATTTGCGCACAGCTCCGAATGTAATGCCGCGTAAAAGATGTTTGCGCAGGAGAATTGTGAACACCATCACAGGCACCAGGAAGATCGTTGCTCCTGCGGCGACAGCTGGCCAATCCTGCCCGCCGACACCAATGATGGTCGGAATGAATGGCGGAGCTGTTTGGGCCGTGCCGGAGGTCAGAAGAACAGCCAGAGCGTATTCATTCCACGCGAAAATCAGGCAGAAAATAGCGGTCGAAGCGATGCCGGTTGCAGCCTGTGGCAGAACGACTTTGTAGAAGGCCTGAAAACGGGTGTATCCATCAATCAGGGCAGCCTCTTCATATTCGATCGGAATTTCGTCGATGAACCCGTTGATAAGCCAAACCGCAAGCGACAGATTTATCGCCGTGTAAAGCAGGATCATACCGGCATGCGTGTCATTGAGACCCAAATTCCTGAACATCAGGAAGATCGGAATAGCGACCGCAATGGGCGGCATCATGCGGGTTGAAAGAATGAAAAACAGCAGATCATCTTTCAGTGGCACTTTGAACCTTGAGAACGCATAAGCGGCAGCGGTTCCCAATACGATTGCAAAAAACGTTGAACCAAAGCCGATGATGACAGAATTCAAAAACCGTTCGGAATATCGGGAAACACCAACAATCGTGTTGCCCTTGTTGCGCGCCAGTTGTTCATACCAAGGCAGGTCATCACGGGGCTGTTCGGCCAGTTCTGCGCTCAATCGCGTCTGCGTTGTGAACACATTGACATAGCCTTCGACCGTTGGTTGGAACAGGATTTTGGGCGGGTATGCAATTGAGTCTGTTGATGACTTAAACCCCGTCGCCACGATCCAGAGCAATGGCAGCATGGTAATCAGAGCATAGAAGATCACCAGACTACCAGCGATCCATTTCTGCCGAACTGACGGCTCAGTGACTGAAAAGCTCATCTTTGTTTCACCTTGTTAAGCGCCTTCACATAGATGGATGCCAGCCCAAACACCGTCACAAAGAGAATTACCGCATAGGCGGAAGAATAACCCGTGCGCCACTTTTCAAACGCCTCACGCTTGAGATCGATTGATGTCAGTGTGGTTGTGTTGCCCGGGCCACCTCCGGTCAATTGCACGACCAGATCGAACATCTTAAAGTTCTCGATTCCGCGAAACAGCACTGCCAACATCAGGAATGGGAGGATCATGGGAATTGTGATCGTCCAGAATTGTCGCCACTTGCTGGCTCGGTCGCATTCGGCAGCTTCATAAATGCTGTCCGGAATAGACCGAAGGCCTGCAAGGCAGATCAGCATGACAAAGGGTGTCCACATCCAGGTATCAACAATTACGATTGCCCAAGGCGCAAGCGACACTTCGCCGATCATGGAAAAACTGGACGGATCAGCACCCGTCAGAAATCCAATGACATAATTGAACAGACCGATTTGAGGCTGATACAGAAAAGTCCAGAAATTACCGACCACTGCGGGAGACAACATCATCGGGAACACGATTATTGTGGTCCAGAGGTCGTTTCCACGAAATTTCTTGTTGATCAGATAGGCAAGGGTAAAGCCAATCAGGACCTGACAGATAATCGTCCAGATCAGGAAATGCGCTGTCGCCTGCATGGTCATCCAGATATCAGCGTCACCCAGAATACGTTCATAGTTTCGCAATCCGACCCATTCGACCGCATTATTAGGACGATTCACCCGGAAATTCGTAAAACTCAGATAGATGGTCCAGATCAGCGGAAAAATATTGATCGCGAGCAAAATGAAGATTGTTGGAGCGACAAATATCCAGGCAATCGCTCTGTCTGAAAGCCCTCTTACCTTTGTTGCCATAGCATTCGGTGTAGCCCGAGCTGCGCGGTCTATGACTGAGTTTGACATGGTTTTTACCTGGTTCTGATATGTGGGGCCGGAATTTGTGTTCCGGCCCCACTATCTATTGGGAGGAGCCCAAAGACTAAGGCTTATTTTTTGCCTTCGTCTTCAAAGACTTCATCCCATTCTTTAACCAGGCCATCCAACGCTTCTTTGGCCGTGCCGCCTCCTGCAACAACGTAATTATGGATACGCTCCTGCATAGGTAGAAGCAGAGAGGCATAAGACGGTTCAGCCCAGAAGTCCTTCACGATTGCCATTGAGTCGAGGAAGGTTTGTGCATAAGGCTGGCTGCTTGCAAAGTCCGGTGCTTCTACAACAGCCCGCATGGCAGATGCGCCACCAACATCCCACCATTTCTGCTGGACATCGGGTTGCGCGAACCACTTGATGTACTCCAGCGCTGCATCCTTGTCGTCAGAGTTCGCGACAACGGAGATACCCTGACCGCCGAGTTGGGCGAACTGGCCAGCAGGACCAGCCGGATTGGCAAAGTAGCCTGATTTACCGCCGCCAACATTTGGATCAGCCTCAACACCAGGCCAGATGAACGCGAAGTTCATTTGCATGGCGACCTGACCGGATTTGTAGGCATCGATGTTCTGGGACATATAGGCGTCAGAAGCGCCCGGAGGCGTGCAGCAATCATACATGGCCTTGTAGAATTCAAGACCCTCTACAGCGCCTTCTGAATTCACAAAACCCTCAAGATCATAGGGCTTATCAGGGTTTTCGTACTGGAAGCCATAATTGTAGAGTGCGTTGGTAACGCCCATGGTGATGCCTTCAGAGCCACGCTCTGTATAGATCGCAGCGCCGTAGACCTTCTTGCCATCAATTTCACGGCCCTGGAAAAATTCACCAACCTGCTTGAGCTCTTCAAGAGTTGCCGGAACATCCAGATCACGACCATATTTCTCTTTGAATTCAGCCTGAATTTCTGGGCGTGAGAACCAGTCCTTGCGGTAGGTCCACCCGACGACGTCGGCATAGGCTGGCAAGGCATAGTAGTTTGGCGTGTTTTTCGGCCATTCAGCATACCCGGTAACGGTCGCTGGCAGAAAATCTTCCATTTTGATGCCTTCGCTATCGAAGAAATCATTCAATTTGACGTACTGGCCATTTTCAGCCGCGCCGCCAATCCATTGGCTGTCGCCAATCAGCAGATCGCAAAGCTTACCGCCTGAGTTCAATTCATTGAGCATGCGGTCGGCAAAATTTGGCCATGGCACAAATTCGAAGCTCATATTATGGCCGGATTGGGCTTCAAATTCCTTGCTCATTTCAACAAGTGCATTTGCCGGATCCCAGGCAGCCCAGCAGAGCGTCAGATCCGCAGCTTGGGCAGAACTGGTGCTTGCAGTTGTAGCGACAAAGGCTCCCCCAAAAAGCAAGCCGATAGCGGCGGCAGAATTCATCAGTTTGGTTTTCATAATAGATATTCCTCCCGTTTCATAATCCTACAATCATGGCAGGATCACCTGTTAGCACCTATAATGAGGTGCGCACCTCATTGCAAGTTAATTTTGAGGTGCGCACCTCAAAAGTTGATTTACTGTCGGTTTTGTTGAACAATTCAGCCCAAGAGCAAAAGGGCGAATCCCCGCGATGAGGAATGTTTTAGGTAGATGAGACCAACAGCAAAAGACCTGGCGGTTGAGGCAGGAGTAAGCCTTGCGACCATTGATCGTGTACTAAACGGTCGTTCAGGCGTTAAGGCACGTACAGTGACCAAGGTAAACGAGGCGATTGATAGAATTGGCTTTGTTCGCAATCTTTCCGCGGTCAATCTTGCCCGGAAAAAAATCTACCAGTTTCGATTTCTGCTTCCCGAACATGGGGATCAGTTTCTGGGTGTTTTGGTGAAACACATCGATGAAGCCAAGAAAGCATTTGCGACTGAAATGGCTGATGTTGCCGCTATTCGCTTTCCTGTTGATGATCCCTATAAACTGGCAGATTATCTGGGTGGGTTAGATGCTGATCTCACAGATGGGATTGCCATCATGGCACCGGAATCCCCGCAGGCCCGCGATGCAATCAATCGTCTTTTGGAACGCGGTGGGGAAGTTGTCCATTTTCTCGCAGGTCAGCCAAAGGCGGACAGTATTGATTTTGTTGGCATCAACAACCACGCCGCCGGTGCGACTGCGGGGCAATTGATCGGTCGCTTTTTGGGCGGACAAAAAGGCAAAATTCTCATTGTCTCGGAAACCATGCAGTCACGTGACAGCATCGAACGCAGATTGGGTTTTGATGAAGTTATCAATCGCGAATACCCACAACTTCAAACTTTGCCGACCGTTGAAACCTATGGAGATACGGAAAGAACCAGACGAATTTTTAAAAATGTCTTTGCGAACCACCCAGGCATCTCCGCCGTGTATGTCCTGAGCGCCGAGGCGCGAATACCGATTGAAGAAATATCAAAACTCGCGCCACAGCCTCTGGTGAAAGTCGTTCATGAACGTACGCCGTTTACGGAAGCTGCGCTGGAGAGCGGAAAGATTGATGCCGTCATTGCACAAAATCCGGGGCATCTGGTGAGAAGTGCTATCCGAATTCTCAAAGCCCGAGTGGATAAGCGTGAGCCTTTGGCCTCACAGGAAAAAATACGCATCGAGATCCTTCTCAAAGAGAATCTTTAAATTCATTCGTCCATCTACGTTGCGAAACATTCGAACCCTCCGGGGAGACTTCCAAGAGAATGACGCAATTGGCATTGCGTGGCAGGTCATTTTGAATTCACTAACAAATCGATGCGTTGCCGCATAACGGACGTCATGTAGACCCCAGCCATAATTGCCGCCCGCATTCAGATACATATGAGGCTAGGCGTCACTCTGCAATTCTTCGATCTAACGATCCGCTATAGTCCTTGAATGCGCGGCTGAAAGCGCAAGAAGCCCACCGGCAATGGCCCAGTTTTTGATGAAAATAGACATTTGCCAGCCATCAGACGGGATGAAGTGAAACACGCTTGTGACAACACAATAGGCGGCAAGAGTTCTGGCAACAGGAACCACGTATCGACCTGTCGCCAGCAAAATACCCGCAACCAGATTGAAGGCTGCAGCAGGCCATACAAGAAAGCCAGAGAGCCCGACCCCTTCAAGCAATATCATGACAGGTGTCGGGTCCAAGATTTTCTGTATGCTACCTGCAAAGAACAAAGCCGATAGCAGGAGGCGCCCGACAATCAACTCCGCGCGCCACACAGCTGGCTTTTTGGGGTCTGTCATAGGTCTTAAGCTGAATTCATTTTCAGAAAATCTCTGCGTTTCATCATCAAATCCTTCGCACCGGTGGTTTTGGGTACAGAACCATCCCGGTTAACGCAACCGGGATGGTTCGTCCGTTCCCAAATTAAAGGGCGAACTTACTCGAAAAGCAGGTCAGACATTATCGGGCAATTCTTCGATTGCAGAGCGGTAGAGATGCCATGTGGCATGGCCCAGAATCGGTAAAACGACGATGAGCCCCAGAAAGGCCGGTACCATCGCCAAAAATATCAATACCCCAATTGTGAAGCCCCATCCCAGCATGACAGCCGGATTGGTGCGAACTGTATTGATGCTGAGCAGCATGGCAGTGATGAAATCAATCTTGCGATCCAGCAATAGCGGCATGGACACGGCGGTAATGCAAAACAGGATAAGCGCCAGCACTGCACCAACAACTGTTCCTATCCCCACAAACAGCAGGCCATTGGCTGTTCCGGTAATCACCTGAATAAACCCTTCCAGGGACGAAAAGGCCTGAAGCCCCAGAAAAACTGCCAGCAACAGCCTCACCTGATAAATCCAGACCCAGAAAACAAACAGAACAACAAACGCCATCCAGCCGAATTCCTTACTCGGCTGTCGGGACACAACCAGATAGATATCGCGCCAGGTAAAAGACGTGCCTGCGGCGAGTTGGCGGCTCATTTCATAAAGCCCGGCGGCGGCAAACGGAGCGATCAGCGGGAAGCCCAGCGCAACCGGGATCGCCATCCAGATCTGATTGAAATAAAACAGGCTGGCGACCACAAACAGCCCACCCAGAGCAAACACAATACCAAATGAACTGCTCAAAAACGGCCTTGCCAGATAATCCGACAGACCAGCCCGCAAGGCAGCTTTGACATCGTCATGCGTCAACTTGCGCACACGTAGCCGATCAATGGGCTGTGGCCCTACATGATGAGATGGTTTTGTGTCGCTCATTCAATCCCCCCTGATTGCCTACACAAAGATGTTTGCATTCACACGGATGATTGCAGAACAGGGAGGCGCATTCCTTGATTCGGATCAATAAAGCGAAATTTTGCGATTCAGCCCTTCAGTGAGGGCGGACGGGCATCAACCCAGGCCCCGTCTGCCTTCGCGGATTTCACAGATGCAAAGACTGCGGCCATGGAGCGCAAACCATCAACAGCGCTTGGAAAATGCATTGCTGCAGGGTCCGCCGCCCGGTCTTCCTTATCAGCGCGAATGACTTCCGCCAGGTCCGAATAAATATTTGCAAACGCCAAAGGCATCCCTTCTGCGTGACCGATTGTCACTCGGGACGCCCGATCAGCTTCAGGCGAAAGACCAGGGCCACCACGTTCCAGAACGCGTGTAACTGGCTCGCTGATTGGCGTGTAATAGACCTGATTTGGCTGCTCCTGCGCCCAGCGCAAACCACCTGTTTCACCAAACACTTGCAAGGTAAGACCATGCATCCGCCCGACAGCAATCGAGCTGGTCCAAAGACGACCTGCTGCACCACCATCCATCCGGAAATTGACCATGGCATCATCTTCAAGCTGACGACTGGCAATCGTGCTGACAAAATCAGCGGACAGCTTTTCAACTTCCTGACCGGTTACAAAACTGGCCATATGCATGGCATGAATGCCGCAATCAGCAAATTGTGCAGAAACGCCAATCTGCGCAGGATCGTAGCGCCAGCGCACACGCGGATTGTCAGCATCCGCCGCATCTGCATGGAAGCCATGGGCAAATTCAGCCTTCACCATACGCACTTTGCCAATGTCACCACGCGCAACCATCGCCCGCATATGGCGCACCATTGGATAACCTGAATATCCGTAATTCACTGCGCAGATTTTTCCACTGGCATTGGCCGCCGCAACCACCTGTTCCGCTTCTTCAACGGTCATGGTCATCGGCTTTTCACACAAGACGTGAAATCCAGCTTCCAAAAACGCTTTGGTGATTTCAAAATGGGTTGAATTTGGCGTCGCAACTGTGACCAGATCCAAGCGGCCTTCGTCAGGCGAAAGCGCACTTTCTGCTGCCAGCATATCCTGCCATGTGCCATAGGCACGACTGGTATCAACACCCAGTGTTGCCCCAAAATCCCGGCTCTTGTCCGGGTCGATATCAAACGCGCCTGCGCTCAGGTTAAAGAACCCGTCCAGACCCGCGCCAAGCCGATGTGCCGGGCCAATCTGACTGCCCGCACCGCCACCAATAAGACCCCAGTTTAATCGTGCCATAACACTCTCCAAAATTTTGCGTGAACTAATGCGCACTGCGTGTTCCGGTCAAGTGAGGCAACCGGGGGAAGTTGATGGAACACCATCAAGAAAGCTATTGTTGCCCTGCCCGGATCGCAGTGGAGGACAAATCGGATCGCGGCCCGTGCAAAAAGGTCCATGCAGGTGCCTTCATGGACGACAGAGCGCCGGCATCCTCCTCCTTCACCCGAAAGCGTGCCAAAGCGTGTGCAGCAACGGAGGATCGCGTGGCCAGGGATGAACCTGGCCGGTCTATGACCGCAATCGGCATCAGTTGTGCAATCTCTTTCCAGCCCTGCCAACGATGGAATTGCGCCAGATTATCAGCACCCATAAGCCAGACAAATCGAGTGGCTGGAAAGCGCTGTGTCAGTACCCTGAGCGTGTCATAGGTAAAGCGGGTTTGAATGCCGGCTTCAAGACCTGTAACCGTGATGGCCGGATGATCGGCCAATTGCTCGGCATAAGCAGCACGCGCATCCAGTGGCGGCAATCCGTCATTGGCTTTCAGCGGATTGCCCGGCGTCACCATCCACCAAACTTTTTGCAAGCGCAGCCGCTGCAAGGCCATCAGCGAAATATGGCGATGGCCATCATGAGCTGGATTAAAAGTGCCACCCAGAATGCCAATACGCTGCATGGGTTGAGCTGGCGGGATTTTGGTCCAGTCGCGCAAATTCCAACCGGCCTTACGGACGCGCCTGACCGGTGCCACGCACGCGGTAATTGAAACTCGTCAACTGCTCCAGACCAACAGGGCCGCGGGCATGCATCTTTCCAGTGGCAATGCCAATCTCGCCACCCATGCCGAACTCGCCGCCATCGGCATATTGGGTGGAGGCATTATGCAACAGAATTGCGCTGTCGATCTCATTGAAAAAGCGCTCAACGGCTGCCTCGTCCTCAGTAATAATCGCCTCTGTGTGATTGGAGGAATAGGTCTTGATATGGCTCAGAGCCGCATCCAGATCATCAACCACACGCACCGCCAATATGGAATCCAGATATTCGGTGCGCCAGTCTTCTTCGGTGGCCGGGTCTGCCCAGTCGATCAGCTTGCAAACCGTCTCATCGCCGCGCACGGCACAACCAGCAGCTTTCAGATCATCCAGAATTGGCAGCAAATGTGTATCGACCACAGCCCTATCCACAAGCAGTGTTTCAAGCGCGCCGCAAATCCCGGTGCGGCGCATTTTTGCGTTCACCACCAGCTTGCGTGCCATGTCCAGATCAGCTGATTTATCGATGATCATATGGCAGAGGCCCTCCAGATGCGCAAAGACAGGCACACGGGCCTCTTCTTCCACACGCGCCACAAGGCTCTTGCCGCCACGCGGCACAATCACATTAATTGCGCCATCAAGACCTGACAGCATGGCTCCGACAGCAGCGCGGTCGGTTGTTGGCACCAATTGTATGGATGTCTCTGGCAGTCCTGCAGCCTTCAAGCCCTGAACAAGACAGGCGTGAATGGCACGAGAGGACAGATAACTGTCAGAACCACCGCGCAGAATAGCAGCATTTCCGGATTTGAAACACAGCGCGCCCGCATCTGCCGTCACATTCGGACGGCTTTCAAAAATAACGCCGATGACGCCCAATGGCGTGCGCACCCGCGAAATCTTCAGCCCGTTTGGCCGCTCCCAATCTGCAATCACGGTGCCAACAGGATCCGGCAGATCGGCAATGGCTTCCAGCCCGGACGCAATCGCATCAACACGATCCTCATCAAGCGTCAGCCGATCAATGAAGGAAGCAGCAGCCCCCTTCTTCACCATGGCAGCTACATCCTTGGCATTGGCCGCCAGAATGTCTGGCGTAGCGGTGCGCAGTGCTTTGGCTGCTTCAAGAAGCGCTTTATCCTTTTGCGCGCGCGGCGCTATGGCCAGAACAGACGCTGCCGCTTTGGCCGCAGCCCCCAGCGCATCCATCATGGTTTTCGTATCCTGAATGTCCGCACCCGCCAGATCGGCAGTTTTAACCTGCGTATTCATGTCCGCTTTCCTCAACTTTTGCCAGATGACCCATCTTGTGCATCGGGCATGCTCTTATCCGTCCCCGCCACGACCATTGCCATATTGTCCCGGTGGATCATTGTGTCCCGCCCAGCATAGCCCAGTCGCGCCTCTATGTCTTTGCTGTGACAGCCAATCAGCCGCCCGGCATCATCGCTGTCATAGGTAATCAGCCCACGCGCCAGATGCACACCATCGGGTCCTGTAATCCAGACACAGTCTCCGCGCTGAAACTGCCCCGACACGGCCGTAACGCCTGCGGGCAACAGGCTTTTGCCACGCTGAAGCGCTGCCACGGCACCAGCATCAACGGTGATAGAACCCTTGGGTTCCAGACTTCCGGCAATCCAGCTCTTGCGCGCTGCCGTTGGATTGGTTGCCGCAGAAAACCATGTTTTGCGCGTATCTTCCCGGTCAATCGATGCAAGCGGATGCAAAGTCTTGCCAGATGCAATCACCATCTGCGCCCCGGCATGGGTCGCAATCTTACCGGCTTCGATTTTGGTTTTCATGCCACCGCGCGACAATTCCGATCCGGCACTGCCTGCCATGGCCTCAATGGCTGGCGTAATCATGTGGACAATCGGAATATGCTTGGCAGATGAATCCTGTTCTGGCGGCGCGGTGTACAGCCCGTCAATATCCGACAACAGAACCAGACAATCCGCACTGGCCATGGAGGCGACCCGAGCCGCCAGCCGATCATTATCGCCATAACGAATTTCAGATGTGGCAACCGTATCGTTCTCGTTGATGATGGGGATAGCCCCAAGCCGCAGCAGCGTATCCAGTGTAGAGCGCGCATTCAAATAGCGTCGCCGCTCTTCAGTATCACTCAAGGTCAGCAAAATCTGCCCGGTCTGATAACCATGGCTCGCCAGCACCCTGTTCCAGGCAGGTCCCAGTTCAATTTGACCCACGGCCGCTGCCGCCTGACTTTCTTCCAGCTTCAGCGGGCCTGAGGGCAGCTTCAGCAATTGGCGCCCAAGAGCTATGGCGCCAGAAGACACCACCAGCACTTCAACTCCCGCCTTCTTCAATTGAGCCAGATCATCCGCCAGCGAGGCCAGCCAATCAGCCCTGACCTGACCATTGTCAGCATCCACCAGCAAAGCGGAGCCAACTTTGACAACAATGCGTTTGAAAGAGGAAAGTTTCCCACCGTTCATATCAAGTCACACCAGGCCGCGTTTACGCGACCGGGCTCCAGTCAGCTTCCGGCTCATCAACGGCTTGCTCTGCTGCACGGTCTTGTTCAATCATCGCGAAAACAGCACGCAATACATCCTCAACGCCTTCACCCGTTGCCCCGGACATCATCATCACATCACTACCGCTGGCTTCGCTTAGTTCTGCAGCGCGTTGCTGGATATCTTCATCGCTCATGGCATCAATTTTATTGAGCACCACATAAGTTGTCTTTTCGGCCAGACCACCGCCATACGCCGCAAGCTCAGCACAAACGGTCTTATAGTCCAAGGCTACATTTTCACTGGTACCATCCACCAGGTGCAACAAGACTCGGCAGCGCTCCACATGGCCCAGAAACCGCACGCCAATTCCAGCGCCCTCATGGGCGCCCTCAATCAGGCCAGGAATATCAGCCAGCACACATTCCCGCGCATCCTGCCGCACAACACCCAGATTGGGATGAATGGTGGTAAAGGGGTAATCCGCAATTTTTGGCTTTGCTGCCGTAACACTGGCCAGGAAACTGGACTTGCCTGCATTTGGCAGACCCAAGAGGCCGGCATCGGCAATCAGTTTCAACCGCAGCCAAACTGACTTCTCAACACCATCTTCGCCTGGGTTTGCCCGGCGTGGCGATTGATTGGTCGATGATTTGAAACGCGCATTGCCGAACCCGCCATTGCCGCCCTTGGCAATCAACACCCGCTGGCCAATTTCGGTCAGATCCGCAATCAGCGTTTCATTATCCTCTTCCAGCACTTGAGTGCCCACCGGCACCTTCATCACCACTTCGTCCCCGCGCGCACCGGTCCGGTTCTTACCCATGCCGTGCACGCCTGTCTTGGCTCTGAAATGCTGCTGATAGCGATAGTCAATAAGGGTGTTCAGACCATTGACACATTCCACCCAGACATCGCCGCCCTTGCCGCCATCACCACCGTCGGGACCGCCAAACTGAATGTACTTTTCGCGCCGGAATGACACAGCACCCGCACCGCCATTGCCTGAGCGAATATAAACACGGGCCTGATCAAGAAATTTCATGGTCTCATACTCTTTCGGGAAAGATTTCCTAGGGTCTGAACTCAATTGGGAGCTTAAATTGGCGTTGTATAGAAAGCCCAAATGCTATGAACAGATTGAAGACAAGGCTGGTTGCCTTTTCAAAATCTGTGAAGCGGCAGTTGGGCTTTCTATACAACGTCCCTTCGGGATGAGTGTGGTTTTGGGCAGGATGTCGGCGCAAAGGCTGGAAAACCAGACGGTTTCCTGCGTCTTTGCTTCTAACCCTGACCAAAACCACACTCACCAATTCAATCTCCCAATTGAGTCCAGGCCCTAGTAATCCATCGCATAGGAATTGCCACGCGTCCGAGCCCGTTTGCGTCCACCATCAGCTTCTGTGCCAATGCCGAAATAGGCCTCACGTGTCAATTCCATGTCTCTATGGTCCACATCCTCACCTCTGGCAAGACTGTGAACCTTGCTATTGCCGGTTTCCCTGAACCCCAGAAAGCTGAGCACCTTACCAGAACGCGGATTATCGACAAAATGACCGGAATAAATAACCGGCTCATCACTGATAGCAAACACATGGTCAAGCAGTGCCGCAGCAGCTTCTTTCATAATGCCTTTGCCCCAATAGGTTTTCGCCAGCCAGTAACCGATTTCCGGATGCGGGTTGCCGCTGCGCAGCCCGATTAAACCCAGAAAAACACCTGTTTTCCAGTCACTGATTGCAAGACACATTTCACCACACACGCTGTTTTTTGAAAACTCTTCAAGAAAAACGTCAAAATGGTCCGCTGTATAGGGAAAGGGGACTTGTGCCAGATTCCGCGCTACGTCTTCATCCGACAGGGCAACCACCACCGCATCACGGTGTTCCGACCCGAGCGGGGAAAGACGCAAGCGATCTGTCACAATGTCCACATGTCCCGCTTCCAGATCAGGCGGCGTGACATCTTCCAACTGTTTTCTAAACATCGTCTCTTCCCCAGGCTTTCAGACTTTCCCAGCTTCCTCGGTCAAGCACATAACGTTCCACCGGCTGCATACCCATCAGCGCGACAGAGTGCACCATGGCGTTTTCGCGGAATTGAAAGCCGCATTTTTCAATCACCCGTCGGCCGCGTGCATTGGTGACCCGGCAAGTTGCCCAGACCGAACAGGCCAGAGTTCGGCCAAAAATATGGTCAATCAATGCATGACAGGCTTCGGCCGCATGGCCCTGCCCCCAATGGGCTTCACCCAGCCAGTAACCGATCTCAAATCCTTCATACCCAGCCGATGGCTTGCCATAGCTGCAGGCACCAATCACCTGATCACTGGCTTCAGCCGGTCCGCTGCTATCTGAGTCTGATTTCAGAACGATGACATAGGCACAACGGTTTTCTTGGCTTTCATTGGCAGCCGCGATCCAGTCCACAGCGTCAGCACTGCTGTAAGGATGCGGCATATTTGAGGTCTGGGTTGCCACATTTGGATTGTTTGCAAGCTCGGCAATCTGCAACGTGTCTGACGCATGGGGCGCCCGCAGCAAAAGCTGTTTAAAACTAACCGGCGTGCAGCATGGCCGCAGGCAGGTATCTGTTACCGCTTCCAAACAGTCCTGCACCCGGCTGTCTATATCGTCGCTTTGTAAATCTTCACCGTCGTTCTCGTCCGTCATGACCTGAAATCCCGAAGTAAAAGAAAAGGGGAGATGGTTACCCCATCTCCCCTTTGAAAATTCGGAATTTTGAATTCCACCGGGTCAATGAGACACCGGCGGTTTTAAAGAGTTGCCGGTTACTCTGCTGCTTCCATCATGGGAAGTACGGATACGTAGGTTCGGCCATTGGCTTTGGCTTGGAACTTCACGTTACCCATGTCTTTCGCAAAAATGGTATGATCTTTGCCCATGCCAACGCCTGTGCCCGGATGCCACTTAGTGCCCCGCTGACGCAGAATAATGTTGCCTGGAATCACAGCCTCGCCGCCATACTTCTTCACACCAAGACGACGGCCTGCTGAATCGCGACCATTGCGTGAAGAACCGCCTGCTTTTTTATGTGCCATGCTATTCGTCCTAATTTCTTAACTGCGGGATTTCCAAAATCCGGAAATCAAACCCACAAGATATTCAAATTCAAATTTCTTTTATCAGCCGTTTCAGCCTTCGGCAAGCACCTTGGCCTGACCGATCCAGTCTTCACGACCGATGCGACCTTTAAACGACAAGGCATCATCAACCCGCGTCACATCTTCCTCAGTGAATGCTGCAACCTGAGCGTATTTGGTGATACCCAAACCGTGCAATTTCTTCTCAAGCACCGGACCTACACCGGAAATCTTTTTCAGATCATCCGGCTCACCTTCAGGGGCTGTGAACAAAGCTGCAGGCGCAGCAGCAGCTGCTTTTTCTGCTTTTGGAGCAGCTTTGGGCTCTTCAGCCTCTGGCGCTTCTTCTGTCTTCGGAGCAGCCTTCTTGGCTTTCTTCGGTGCAGATTTTCCGTCTGTCAGAATATCTGTCACGCGCACAATCGTCAGATCCTGACGGTGCCCGTTACGACGACGTGAGTTCTGGCGGCGACGCTTCTTGAAGATGATGATCTTGTCGCCACGTGCCTGACGCACGATTTCAGCCACAACACTGGCACCATCAACTGTTGGCGCACCAATCAGGGGCGCATCTGCACCACCAACCATCAGAACTTCTTTGAATTCGATCGTATCACCAGCTTCACCGGCCAAACGCTCAATCGTAATCTCATCATCGGCGGCAACGCGATATTGCTTTCCGCCTGTTTTGATGACTGCGAACATATTTTTTCTCCATGCTCCGCTTAACTGTACCCTTGGATCTCAGAATTGAGACATGCCAGAGTCAGCCAACTTTTTTCAGTCAGCATCCTTTAAAAAAAGATGCAGGTTTAAATGTGTACATTAAATGTGAGGACAGCTTCTTGTGAGCCGATATCTCATCGTACAACAACAAAAGGCGGCCAAAAGCCACCCTTCGCGCTGCTATAGATGGGAAACCGGCACTTTTGTCAAGATGTGATGCATCAAAGCCTCTGCAAAAACGCAATTTACAGGGGATTTCCCCCCTTGTCTGCACACTATGCCCTGTGTATGGTCCGCCGGCTTTGACGACCACAACGAATTGGCCCTTTCGGGCTAGATGTCAAACAGCTCGCGGAGAGATGCCGGAGTGGTCGAACGGGGCGGTCTCGAAAACCGTTGTGCGCGCAAGCGTACCCAGGGTTCGAATCCCTGTCTCTCCGCCATAAACTACTGATTTTAATGCAGCTTTTCATATTCTTTGTTTCCCTTCGACATTTCAAAGGGTTACGCCAACACCGGTTCGAACAGTCTCACTTTCGTCTCTCATTAGAGCCGATTTCGAGCTTTGGTCTCAAATGGCAGTTTCCGTGGGTATCGTTTTGATTGAGGGGACCTCTGATCGCTCACCTTGGTGGTTGCTAACGTAAAATCAGCCAACTGATGCTTGTTGGGTAGGATAGTCAGTTCCGTGAGATGTTGAATAACCAGTTCCTGAACCGTCGGGTATGCGCAGATCACTTAGCCAATATCGAACAATTTCAACTGCTCATTCCAATTGTTGGGGATATCGATGTCTCGCAGCTTTCGGCTTGTCATCTCAGGAGGTTGTTGGCCGGTGCAAATCGCTTCGACGATTGAGGGCGATAGGAAGGCCAGCGGCAGGATGCGTGTAACAAGGGAAACACTTGTGTTGTTGGCCTTGGCGATAGAGCTGCTGCCGGTTTCGTGGTCACCGAGATAAGGTGTTTATGAGGTTGGCTCACCATATACGAACCTGATTGAAGATGCGGAAGCGCAAATGCACAATGCGGATTCGATCTGAATTCGTTCCGAGCATGTGTCAGATTCGCCTTGTAAAGGGGTGTGGCAAGGGCGCTTAGATGTTGCTGGTCGCCCCACATTGACACAGCACCGAGTTTGACCGGACTGGGCTTTGACGCTTGTTAAGCCTGCCCTTAACCAAAAGCGAGGCGTAGTCGGTGAGCAGTTCACCATCGGAGATGTGCTCATCAAATCTTAGGCAGGCATGCGCTGATGCAGAATAAATGCAGCACTGCACTCGAGCCTATGAAATGTTGGCAACTTTGCGAATTATCTCTTTGCTTTCTATGGCGAAAGCTTCGGTCACCAAATGCAGCTGATCACCCATAACTTTTTCATCCGCAGCAAATAATCCCCAGCTGTATGGAATGGGTTGGGCGATGGGCCGGATGGAAACGCCTGAAATAGGAACACCATATGCCGTGACCGGATCACAGATACCTATTCCCAATCCGGCACGCGCAGCCATCGCCGCGTTTAGAGAAGAGTTCGTAACGAACTCTGACGCGGGTTTCACATTGTGATCATCCAGGGAACGGTTTATTGCGCGTCGAATCCGGTAATTATTGCCAACCGTTGCGAGCCGCTCATTGGCAAAAACTGTCATAGGCAGCGGTTCCGGGGTATCGTGGGGGCCTCCCTCTTGAACGAGAGCGACCAAAGTCGATTCAAAACGTTCAAGACACTCCAGCCGCTCATGTTCCAAAGGAAATGCAGAAAACCCAAGATCAGCCGTCCGCTGTCGGAGAGCGTGAACAACCCGTTCGGCGTTGGTCGTTTCGACATGGATGAAATCAGGCAGAACACTCTTGATCCGAGACAGGATGGAGGCAACCAGCCCGGCTGACATGGTCGGTGTGGCTACAATGTCGATCGCCGCAATTCTGCCATCCCGTATTGCGTGAGCGCGATTGGTCAGATGTGTGAGATTGGCAATAACGCGCCTGGATTCCTCAAAAAATACCATTCCCTTCTCAGTGGGCGATATCTTCGGTCCGTTGCGTTCAAACAGATTGAAGCCAACCCGCTTCTCAAGATCCCGGATCATTCGCGTTACGGCTGGCTGGCTGATTTCAAGCATTTGTGCAGCCCCGGTCATCGAGCCACAACTGACGACGGCCGTGAAGGCTTCCAGCGTTCGTATATCCGGACGTTCATTATTCTTTATTGACATAGTTGCGAACCCAAAATTACAATGAGTCATTCTTAAGGCGATACTATACGTAAAACGTATAGCTAACCAAGGGACTATTGATAAGGGGTAAGGGCGGTGTCGTTCGAGCAGGCAATTGGCGCAAAAGAGCTGAAGCATCAGACCGGCCGGACAAACCCGGTATGCGCAGCATTCCTGCTCGCCCAAAGACCCAGACATTTAAGCAGCGCAGAAAACATTACAAAATCAGATTGGTGTCAGGCGTGTTGACCGGCCCGCTCGCAAACAAGACATTTCGACGTCTCTTTGCGGCGCAAATTTGCTCATTGTTGGGCGTCGGCTTGCTTACAGTTGCACTTTCCTTGTTGGCGTTTCGTATCGGCGGCACCACCGCAGGCGGCCAGGTGCTTGGGCTGGTACTGGCATTGAAAATGGTCGCCTATGTATTTCTGGCACCGCTTGCAGAGACATTATCAGAAGGAATGTCCCGAAAACGGGTAATGGTCTCGCTCGATTTCGGCAGGATGCTATTGCTGTTGCCGATGGCGTTTGCCACCGAGATCTGGCAAATGGTGGCGCTGACCTTTGCGTTTTTTGCCTTGTCAGCGGGTTTTACACCACTGTTTCAGTCCGTGGTCCCTGAAGTGTTGCCAGATGAAAATGACTACACTCAGGCGCTCTCCTGGTCACGCATAGCCTATACTCTTGAAGCTGTTCTAAGTCCGGTCATCGCCGCGATATTATTGAATCTGGTGACCGGAGAAGCGCTCTTCTATGCAGCAGCACTCGCATTCTTGGGTTCGGTTCTGGCGCTGGTCTGGGCAAAGATACCCAACGTCATTTTCGCGAGCCGCAAAGGAACACTTCTGAAACGGACGGGATACGGCCTTTGGGTTCATTGGCATACCCCAAGATTGCGCGGACTGGTCCTTCTCAAATTTGCACTGTCACTTGCAATGGCCTGGGTGTTGGTCAATTCCGTCGTCTATGCCGGAGCCCGCCTGGGTGATGCGGATAAGTTTTTCCCAATTCTCATGGCGTGTTATGGCGTTGGCGCTGTTTTGGGCGCCATTATTGTTCCAGGAATGGTGCGCAAAAGCAGTGAGCGCACGACAATGTTCGCAGGAACGTTTGGGTTTGCGGTTGCAGGCGCGGCATTTGCGCTATTACCGCCTTCAAGCCTTCAGGCATTGGGATTGATTTGGGTTGCATTTGGCACAGCTTCGTCTTTGACATTGACCCCTGGAGGGCTTGTGATAACCAAGTCTGCCATGTCGCGCGACCGGCCAGCTGTGTTTGCAGCACAATTTTCGTTGAGCCATGCCGGATGGATGATTGCCTATCCGTTTGCTGGCTGGCTGGCTGGCTATGCATCACTTGAAATTTCTCTTCTCATATTGTCGATGATGTGTGCTTCGGTTGCCGTTGCGGCGCTTGCAGTCTGGCCCGCAAATGATCCGCAAGAACGGCCACATTCCCATCCAGGTCTGCCCAGCAATCATCCACACCTGATCACGGTGCCCGCGATGGGCGCGCAGCACCGGCATGTCCATGCATTTCGCATTGACGATTTACACCCGACCTGGGGCAAGGGATCAGCCTGATGCTGAACTTTTCCCAAACATTCTGTAGGATGGTTTGAATGCAAAATAAGGACCTTTCGCCCATTGATGCCCGGGGCCTACCTGCTCTTGAAGAGCGGATCAAAGAGGACCTGGGATTTCTGTGTTATCCGGGTACCAGTTGGGTGCCGCAGAAGGACGGCGTGACAGATGTCGTCATCATTGGCGGCGGCATGTGCGGGTTGGTTGCGTGGTTGGCACTTTCCACTGGGGGCATAAAAAATATTCGCGTACTGGACCGCGCAGCCAAAGGCCTTGAAGGTCCGTGGCTCAGCTATGCGCGGATGGAAACGCTTCGGTCCCCAAAAGTGCTGACGGGCCCTGCATTTGGGCATGGCGCATTGACATTTCAGGCCTGGTATCGCGCGCAATTTGGGACCGAGGCCTGGCAGAAACTGGACAAGATTCCGCGCGCCATGTGGATGGATTATCTGTGCTGGTACCGTGAGACGCTTGATGTGCCCGTGGAAAATGGCATCTCGGTCGACCACGTGGAACCAGAAGGCGATATGTTGCGCCTGACAGTCTCCGGCGCTGAAACCGGAACGATCCTGACCCGAAAATTGGTATTTGCGACAGGGCGTGACGGCACAGGCGGTCCGAACATTCCAAAATTCATCAAAGACTTGCCGGGCCATCTTTGGGCACACAGCGCCGACGAAATTGACTTCGCGGCGCTTCGAGGCAAGCGGGTTGCAGTCATTGGCGTTGGTGCCTCTGCGGTGGACAACTCAGCCGAAGCCCTGGAACATGGAGCCGCGGAAGTGCGCCACCTGATCCGCCGCAAGGAAATGCCCAGGATCAATAAAATGATGGGCATTGGCAGCTTTGGGTTTACCGCAGGGTTTGCTGATCTGCCTGATGAGTGGCGCTGGCGGTTCATGCAATATAGTTTTTCCACACAGACGCCCTCACCGCGCGGTTCGACGTTGCGTGTTAGCCGACATTCGAATGCATATTTTCATTTTGGAAAGGCCACCACACGCATTGAAAAATCCGGCAATGCTGCAATCATTCATTTTGCAGACGGCACATCGTATGAGGCTGACTATGTGATCCTTGGTACGGGCTTTGTCATCGACCCTATGGCGCGGACCGAGTTCGGAGATGTCGCCGGCGAAATCCTTCTTTGGAAAGATGTCTATACGCCGCCGGAAGGCGAAGAATCGGCGGATTTGGGGCGTTTTCCATATCTGAACACTGATTTCACATTTCAGGAAAAGAGACCCGGCACTGCCCCCTGGCTGAACAATGTCTATTGTTTCAACTACGGGGCGTCAGCAAGTCTGGGCAAAGTAAGTGGTGACATACCCGGAATCAGTTCAGGCGCTGCCTGGTTGTCGCGTTCAGTTGCTGCCAAGCTCTATACTGAAGACGTGCAGACCCAGTGGCAGAAAATGCAGGATTATGACTCTCCTGAATTATTGGGCGACGAATGGGTTGCAACCGATTTGGATGAAAGCACACAGACTCAAGAAGGCCGGATCGCATGACCACCACTGAGATGACTATTCTAAGCAAGGCTGACCTTCTTCCAGATGGGGATGTTGCAAAAGCTGCGATGAGTCGCGCCAATATCATTGGCATGTCACAGGCCGCTGAGGGAGCCGTATTGCGACCAAAGGACTTTGGGGCTTTTGAACACGATTTGCGTGCTGCACTGGCCGCGCGCGTGGCCCGATTAGCTGCAGATGACACGCTGGCAGCGCATTATCTTTCCAGTGCAGGTGACAAGGCCATCCTGGCCGATCCAGCAGAGACAGGAAAGGCGTATCAGTTGGACACAGTGTTGGCGTTCGTCGACAAAGTCGCAAATCAAACCAGAGAAATTGACGCTGAAGACGTCACGCAGTTGCAAGCTTCGGGGATGGCGGATGCAGATATTGTGCGTCTTTGCGAACTTGTTGCGTTCCTTGCTTATCAGGTTCGGGTCATTGCAGGACTGCGACTTATGCAAGGGAGCGCTGCATGAACCAGGTCATACATAAATTTACCCGCAATGTGCCGCATTGGCAGCCCCGCGTTAAGCCGGTCAAACTGGCAGAGGCCACGCAGGAGCAACTGGATGCACTTCAGGTCACACCGTCCAACACAAAGGTTTCAGAATATGTGCTGACTTTGGCTCACGACGTTGAAAGCCTGACCGTCAGAACGCCTCTGTTCAACGCCATCATGTATGATCCAGGCGGGATGTCACGCGCGGAGCGCGAGCTGGGTGCATTGGGTGCGTCCCTGGTAAACCGTTGTATATATTGTGCAGCTGTGCATGCGGACCGGCATGCAAAATTGAAAAAGGATACAGCTATAACCGACAAGCTTTTTGCTTACGGTGACAAGGCCGAACTGAGCCCCAGAGATCAGGCGATTTTTGACTTTTCCCGAAAATCCGCTGAAGCTCCTCCTGCGGCTGGTCCCGAAGATATGGAAGCCTTGCGAAAAGCGGGGCTGTCGAACGAAGAAATCCTTGATCTGATCCTTTCGTCCGCGCTTTTTGGCTGGGCTAACCGGTTGATGCATGTTCTTGGCGATCCCGTGCGCCAGAAAGGCAACTCATGAGTGACGTCAGACGTATAGGCATAGCAGGTGCGGGTTCTATCGCATTTGGTACCGCTGCACTTTTGCACCAGCAAGGGCATGCGCCAATGCTCTGGTCTCCCTCCGGAGCCGGCACAGCAGGACTTGAATCAGCACCGCTTTGCGCAGAAGGCGCAATCGAAACAGAGTTCAAGGTGGGGATTGCACAATCTGCAAAACAACTTGTGGAGCAGAACGACGCGTTGATCATTGCCCTTCCCGCTTATGGCCATAAATCGGTTATGGACGCGCTGGCGCCTCATATGCGCAATGGGCAGCACATTATTGTTTCATCTCACGCGTCCTTGGGCGCTGTTTACCTCACGCAGGCTTTGGCAGCCCGCAATGTCCGCGCGCCAATTACCGCGTGGGGCACCACGGTTATCACAGGGCGAAAGCAAAGCGACACGACGGTAAAGGTCAACACCGTGCGCAGCTTGGTCGACCTCTGTACGGTGCAGGACGCCGCTGCGGACGTGAATGGCCTCACCTATTGCCAGCAGCTTTTCGGCGAGCGTTTCCAGGAACGCGACGGTCTGCTGGCAATTTCGCTATCCAATCTAAATCCACAAAACCACTTGGGGATTGCCTTGGGTAACATCACGCGTATGGAGCGCGGCGAGGTCTGGAGCCAGGGTCAAAATGTGACGCCCAAAGTCGGGCAGTTGCTTGAGCAATTAGACCTGGAACGTCTTGCCATCGCCAATGCATTGAATTTGAACGTAAGAACGATTTTCGAGCATTTTCATCTAAGTTTTCACGTTCCTGTCGCGTCCATTTCAGACATGAACCAAGCGATGCATGCCCAAGGCAATGGCGGCATCGGCCCAGCGACGGCTGACAGCCGCTACGTGACGGAAGATGTACCCTACGGATTGCAATTAACCGCTGTTCTGGGAAGGCTGGTGGGTCAACCCGCCACACTGCACGAGGCAGGAATAAGTATATTCTCTGCTATGTATGGCCGGGACTTCACGAATGAAAACAGCATTTTGAATGCGCTAGAGCTCAACCGCTTCGGCCTAAACGACCTGCAACAAGCAGCCCGTACCGGCTTATTGCAGGTGACACCTGAACCGGTGTTTCAAAACTGAATGATACGGAATTAACCTGACTCAACTAGGAGACACCCGATATGACAAAACTAATTCTCAACCGTCGTCGCTTCTTGAGCACCGCCGCCGTAACCGGCGCCGCTCTTGCCAGCCCCGCGTATCTGCGCCGCTCCTATGCCGCAGGCGGTGAAGTGAACATCTGGACCTATAATGACTTCGTCCCGACCGCATTCAAAGAACAGTTCGAGAGCGAAACTGGGATCAAGGTGAATGTGCGTCTGGTCGATGATCAGGGGAAACAGTTCAATTTGCTCGCTGCAGAAGCCCCGAACCCCACAGTGGACATCATGACTGTTGCTGGACACCGCTTTTTGCAGTTCATCGACAACAAACTTCTTGCACCATTGGATACTGACCGCTTGAGCAACTGGGGCAACATCAACCCAACATTTTCCGAAAGCGACTGGTCCACAATCAATGGAAACAAATGGGGTGCTCCAATCCTGTCTGGAATGGAAGTCCTGTCTTACAACACCGATCTAGTCGATGCTGAGGAAGCCAAAAGCTGGGACGTGCTTTTCTCTGAGAAGTACAAGCAGAAAACCGCCTATATCATTCAGGATATGATGTCGATCGTCATGCTTAAGCTTGGCTATGACGGCAACATGGTCGCCTATATGGATGATCCGGAGAAAGCGGCTGCAATTGTTGAAGAAGCCAAACAATTCCTGATCGACAAGAAGCCGCTTGTTCGTAAGTACTACGATGGCGGTGCAGAAATTCAGCAGATGTTCGTGAACCAGGATATTTCACTTGGTCATAGCTGGAACGGCCCGGCCGCTGCGTTGATCAACGATGGCTTCCCACTTGCAATGACCATTCCGCGCGAAGGCTCATACGGCTTTGTTTATACGTACAACATTGCCAACAATGCGCCCAACGCTGACAATGCCTATACGTTCCTCGATGCGATTCTGGCCTCGCCCGAAATTGGCGCATCGATGACCAAAGCTTCTGGGTTTATCTCGACTTACAAAGACTCCTCACAATATCTGACAGATCTTGAGAAGAAGTCGACGTCGTTCTCGGATGAGGAAATAGCTAATCTTCAGTTCTTCCGCGCCGAAGCGAACGAGATGAAATACAGCCTTGTTGACCCGGCTGTGGAAGCAATCAAAGCAGCTTAAGCCAACCAACCCAATCTGCTTAAACATGTCCTTGTTCGCCAATCCTGGCGGACAAGGCACCCTGACTTATTTGCGTAAGGAATTCCCGAATGAGAAATGACGCGAGCGCGAACCGCGTTGCTGTCGCAGGACGGAAGATAGACCGCACATTTTGGGGTCGTCTGGCGAGTTGGGCACCGTACCGCTCACTCGTTCGATTGGCGACAGCTTCGCCACGACGCCAATTTTGGGTCCTTGCTTCTTTGCCGATTCTGTGGGTTCTGAGCCAACATTTGGGGCCAATGCTGCAGATGGTGCGTGTAAGTCTGACCGATGCCTATCCAGTTGCGGTGGGCGTTGAACAGCACTTCACATTTGACAATTACGTGCGCTTCTTCGGGGAACGTATTTTCTGGCAACCATTTTTCCGAACCCTGACCTTTGCAGGGGTTCTGACTTTTTGCACTTTAATCCTGACCTATCCGGTAGCCTATTTTCTGGCGCGCCATGTCAGCCGTAAAAACCAAATGTTGATGTTGCTGCTGTTGCTGATCCCATTCTGGGTCGGTGAAATCGTTCGCACATATGCCATTATGATCCTACTGGGGAACACAGGCGCAGTGAATCAGGCTTTGAAATGGCTAGGATTGATCGATGAACCCATCCCGTTCATGTACACAAGTTTTTCCATGGGCATTGGCATCGTCTACCTCACCGCGCTCTATATGCTTTTACCGCTCTATTCTGCGTTGGAAAAACTTCCCAAGAGCTATAATGAAGCCGCGGCCGATCTTGGAGCTGGCGCATGGACGCGGTTTCGTCGGGTAACGTTGCCTTTGACACTCGAAGGAATTTCTTCGGGATGTACTCTGGTCTTCCTGATATCGACGGGCTTTTACGCCACACCAGTTTTGCTGGGAGGGCCATCAACCACCGTATTTTCCGAAACCATAGCCGGCTTCTTCCACAATGCGGGGGACGAATGGCCAACCGGTGCCGCCTTTGCAACCATCATGTTTGTCGCGGCAATATTCCTGACAGGAACATTCCAAAAATTGATGCAGGCTCTGCGTAAGGGAGACACAAAATGAATCGTGGCAACCGAATTCTGCTAGCGTGCTCCTATTGGGCCTTTGTTCTGTATGTATTTGTCCCGTTGCTTCTGATGATCCTGATGGGGTTCAAGGACAGCAAATTCATCGGCTTCCCGATCCGGTCCTGGACACTGGATTGGTACACGGGCGTGTTTTCTGATGGCGATGTGGCCTCGACACTAGGCTATTCTATGGCCATAGCAGTGCTTTCAACCATGATTTCCGTAGCCGTTGGCACCTGGATTGCGGTTCTGCTTGAAGGTCGCAAATTTTTGGGGCGCACGACCGTTTTTGGGCTGACAATACTACCTGCCCTGATTCCGGGAATTATCTCTGCTATTGCATTTCGAATCTATGCGCGCTGGCTTGGGATAGAACCCGGCATGGGCGCTATTGTTTGGGCACACGCTGTACACAATGTTCCCTTCGTAGCACTTGTGGTCATGGCGCGGCTTTCAACCTTGCCAAAAAGCCAGATCGAGGCAGCGCGTGATCTGGGCGCTGATCCGATCATCACCTTTATGCGCATCACACTGCCTTATCTGATACCGGCCATTTTGGGAGCGAGCATCTTTTGCCTTCTTCTCAGCTTTGATGATTTTGTCCGCTCGTTCTTCCTTGGCGGGTACGAGCCGACACTGCCTGTCTTGATCTTCGCCAAACTGAGATCGGGTATGTCGCCCGAAATCAACGCAATTGCGACCGTCGCACTAGTCCTGACAGCCGCATTGGGCATCTGGGCTGAAAGATTTACGCGCCGTATGAACAAGGATTCCAAAACATGACTGGCTCATCTGCACTTGTCCGTATCGAGGGCGTTTCAAAAAACTTCGGCGATGTATTAGCGCTGGACAATCTGACCCTGGATATTGCACGCGGCGAGTTTGTGACCTTTCTTGGTCCCTCCGGTTGCGGCAAGTCTACAACGTTGAGAATCCTGGGCGGGTTTGAACGTCCATCATCGGGTCGCATTATTCTGGACGGCGAAGATGTGACATTGCAGCCGCCGGAAAAACGCCATGTAAACATGGTGTTTCAGGACTATGCATTGTTCCCTCACATGACCGTGCGGCAGAATATTTCGTTCGGACTTGAATTGATGGGCATGGACCGCGCAGGCATCGGGCGTCGGCTGGACGAAATCATGGCCTTTCTCGAACTCGATACATATGGCGATCGTTATCCTGGCCAACTATCGGGCGGGCAACGCCAAAGGGTAGCTCTCGCCCGGGCGCTGGCGCCAGATCCGGCGCTGTTGTTGTTGGATGAGCCTTTGGGTGCGCTTGACGCCAAGCTGCGTGGACAGGTGCAGTTGGAACTCAAGTCAATCCAACGCCGCACCAATAAAACCTTCTTCTTTGTAACCCACGATCAGGAAGAGGCACTGACTATGTCCGATCGTATTGTTGTGATGAACAATGGTCGGGTAGAGCAAGATGGCACACCGGAAGAGCTATATTTCCACCCTGCCACCCGGTTTGTTGCTGAATTCATTGGCGAAACCAATCTGTTATCAGGCGAAATGCGTGGCAAGGATGGCGACACGGTGATGATGGATTGGTTCGGTCAGACATTGAGCGGACGCGCACCGGCCGGCGTTCCAGATGTTGGAGAGGCCATTACCGCTTCGGTACGTCTTGAAAAACTGGGCTTTTCCCATGATCGGCCCGCTTCTACGAATGCAGTGCAGGGCAAAGTCGTCGCAAAAACATTTCTCGGAAGTCGCCTGGCGGTAGATCTCGCTGTGGAAGAAGCACAAGGTGCAGTTTTGCGGGCTTTTGTCGATGCCGAAACCGGTCAATCGATTGGCTCAGACTCTGTGTGGATAGGTTGGGACACTGACAGCATGTCGGTGCTTCGGGACTGACGAACCTGCACATGGTGCTCGCGGTGATTGCCCAAACGAAAATCGCGAGTGCCATTAGCTGTTCAAGAATGAAGGTTAGTCGCATCCTTGGAGTTGCCGACAACCCATGCCTGTGAGTTGAGCGACTGCGTCTCAATTTTCACGTTTCAAAAACCAATTATTCTTGTTTCAGCGTATTGAGAATGCTTTGCCATTCGCGCTCGAGTTCTTGGCTGACTTGCGTTTTTTCCGCTCTGCGATACCAGTAAGAAGCGTTGGACGTATCGCCTTCGATCAGATGAACAAATCCATGAACCCAGTCATAGTCTGGACTGCCCTCCTTGGATTGGCAAAGGTCATGACATGAGCTCCAATTTGAGCCCATTTCAAAATTGTCATCCTTAAGACGTTCAACCGCCTTTATGAGAATGTCTTTTGTTTGGTTCATAACTCTGGTCCCAACTTTACTAGGTTTCAGACAGGCCCACCATGGCATTTAAACAGCCCGGACGAATGAAGGTGTCCATCGTGGTTTCTTTGGCAGCAATAAAGTACCCAAGATCAAATTGACACAGGAAGAAAGCCTATTTCTGATGCATTGATCAACAGGGAGGCGGAGATTGTAATCTTCGAAAGCCTTTCGACCCCACACATTCCAACACCTGCCCTGCCGTACTTTGGGACTGACTCATAAACAGTTAGAATCACGGGAGCACTTAGGCAGTGACTGCCGTCCACATACTGACCTGCCACATGATAGGACATTCAAAGTGTCGTATTTCCCCTGACAACTCCCTGAATCGAAGTTGTTACAGAAATTCTTGTCACACTTTGGGTCACGCGATTGTCTAATACTTATGACGACGCAAAACGGATGGTGGCCCATGACTGCAATTTCAGCGAACACAATTGATCTGGCAAAGGATGGAGACGCGCAAGCGCTGGAAACTCTTGTCCGCGCTGTTCAGGGCCATGTGTATCGTTTGGCGATCCGCATGCTGGCTGATCCGATGGCAGCGCAGGACGCCACGCAAGAAATATTAATACGCATCGTCACCAAGCTCTCGACGTTTAAAGGTGATAGCAAGTTCGAAACCTGGACATACAGGGTCGCGACAAACTACCTGCTCACCGCCAAAAAAATGATTGCGAGCGATCCAGGCTTGTCTTTCCAAATGTTCTCGGATGATCTGCTGCACGGCCTCGTCGACGAGCACCATGCAGCGCCCGAAGATCACATTATGCTCAATGAGCTACGCATCCGATGCACAATGGCGATGCTTCTCTGCTTGGACCGCAATCATCGCGCAGCTTACATCCTTGGCGAAGTTCTTGAATTTGACCACAGCGAGGCGGCGCATATTCTGGAAATCTCACCAGCGAATTTCCGCAAGCGTTTGTCGCGGGCACGCCTGCGCGTTCAGGACTTCACGGCAGCGACATGCGGGCTCGGAGGCCAGTCAACTGCGTGTACCTGCCGCAAGCGACTTCCCACAGCAATGGCGCAAGGTCGGGTCGGCAAATTTCCAACAAAAGAACTGTTGGAAGCCCCCAGTTTTGCTGACGTTCGGGCTGAAGCAAAAAGGGTCGAAACCGTCCTGGTTGCTGCGAAGCTTCAACAGGCAACCGGCCCGCTAAAGCCTCAAAAGGACTATGCCGACGCTGTTTTAAAGCTCGTGACACTTCCGGACCCATAAACATCACACAACCCAAAAGGAAACTTCGATGAAACACACAATTATGTGGCTGACGGCGCTTGCCTTGATCATGCCTCAAATCTCGGCCGCAAAAGGAACTAAGATGTCACAAGATGAGCAGAATGCGCTCGCCGCAATCGAAACAATGACGACGGCCCTTCAAAACAAGGATCTGTCCGGTGTCATGGCCAGTTACGAAAGTCCTGCAACAATTGTATTTGAACCTGGCGTTCCTGTCTCGGACCCGGCCCAGATGGAACAAATGTTTGGAGGCATGGCGCTGATTGAACCGGTTTTCGAATATCCTGCGGGCCATGAGGTCATCGTAAACGGAGACATCGCGATGCACATTGCACCCTGGAGCATGACTGGCAAGACGCCAGACGGACAGAGTATTGCGCAATCTGGGCTCTCCGTGGCGGTGCTCCGCAAGCAGTCCGACGGCAGTTGGAAAATGGTCATCGACAATCCCCATGGCGGGCAACTTTTGTCGCAAGGACAATAAACTTTGTGGGCCGTGCATTGTATCGCGGCCCGCTGGAATCTCATTCTCCTACGTGTAATGCCAACAGCAATCCGTGATGCGGGCAACATCATTGCCATGCTTCAATGCCGCGACCAGCCGCATAGAACTCCTGGCTGATTTGTTCTGCCTACCCGGCTCTTTCAGATGCCTTTGTTTCTGTGAACACTGGACTCTGGCGCGCCAATTCGGCAACACTCGCATTTGAACAATCAGTCTAAATAAGGAGAGCAAAATGTCGTCATTTCAGCTGAAGGCTTTTGGATTTGGTACCGTGCTGGCAGCAGTTGCAGCCCTGAGCACACCAACCTATGCGATGGATGCCTGCGCAACCGGCAAAACTATTACGGAAGGCAAGCTGACAATTGCGACCGGTAATCCAGCTTACTATCCGTGGGTACATGATGATACGCCGGAAAGTGGCAAAGGGTTTGAGGCAGCTGTCGGCTATGCAGTGGCTGAAAAAATGGGCTTTGCCAAAGATGATGTAATCTGGGTGCGCACATCGTTTGACGAAGCAATTCAGCCCGGCGCGAAAAGCTTCGACTTCAATATGCAGCAATATTCAATCACAGAAGAGCGCGAGAGAGTTGTTGATTTTTCTGATCCCTATTATGCCGCGCCCGCCGCGATTTTGGTGCGTCAGAAAACCGTTGATGCCGGTTTGAAGCCGGAAATGGCGGCACTCAAAGCTCTTAAATGGGGTGTCGCGCAAGCGACAACGGCCTTGCCGGTTGTCACACAAACCATCCAGCCGGAAAGCGACCCTCTGTTTTACGATGATACCGCAAATGCGGTTGCTGCCATGCAAGCAGACCAGATTGATGCCGCAGTCTTCGATTTGCCGACAGCGCTCTATCTGTCTGCCGTTGTTCTGGAAGACGGTGTGGTACTGGGCCAATTTCCTGCAGCGCAGTCAGACAACCCTGACCAGTTCGGCATGTTGATGGCTGACGGCAATCCGATCAAAGAATGCGTAAATGAAGCACTGGCGGAACTGAAAATGGATGGCTCTTTGACCGCAATCGAGGCGGAATGGTTGCAGGCTGCGACCAATGTCCCTCTCGTTAAATAGCAGCTGCCATTTTGAACAGACGTGAAGCATATGAGGCCCGCCAAAAGAAGCGGGCCTTAATTATTGCGACAATCAGCACACTGCTTGTCGTCGCAATTGTTGTTATTTTTGTGCCTATGGCGCCGGGTTGGGAGCAGGTGAAGAAGAGTTTCTTTTCCGGCGATATCTTTGTCAAAAGTTTTCCAAAAATGGCGAAGGCATTTTTGCTGAATATTGCGATCTTTGCGTGGTCGGCACCACTGGTCGCCATTGTTGGCTTGCTCATCGCCCTTGCGCGATCAGTGCGGTCGCCTGCTTTGTTCCCATTGCGGATATTTGGTGCAGCCTATGTGGATATCTTCCGCGGGCTTCCAGTGGTCCTTGTCATTTATCTTATCGGATTTGGCATTCCCGGGCTTGGCCTGCCACGCCCCTATAACAGCCCCTACATCTGGGGCACCGTGGCGCTGGTACTGACCTATTCAGCCTATGTCGCCGAGATCTTGCGCTCTGGCATTGAAAGTGTGCACGCAAGTCAACGCGCCGCGGGCCTTTCCTTAGGGATGAGCGAGCGCAGCGTCATGCGCGACATTATATTGCCACAGGCGATCCGCCGTGTGGTCCCGGCCAATATGAACATGCTGATCGCAATGCAAAAAGACGTGGCACTGCTTAGCTTTATCGGGCCGGTCGAAATTTTGCGCCAGGCCGGTATTTTCAAAAGCCTGTTTGCAAATTTTACCCCCTATGTGGTCGCAGCGGTCATCTTTCTGGTCGTAACAATTCCGGCAACGCGTTACGCGGATTACTTGATGAACAGGCAGCGTGATGCTCGAAGTTGAACCGAAATTACGTATGCGGGGTGTGGTCAAGAATTTTGGCGATCATGCGGTGTTGCGCGGCATTGATCTCACTGTCGGCGAGGGCGAAATGGTGTGCCTGATTGGCGCATCGGGTTCTGGAAAGTCTACGCTGTTGCGCTGTCTCAACGGTTTGGAACCGGTGGATGATGGCGAAATTTTCCTGGATAGTCTCGACATTGCAGAACCAGGCCTTGATCTTGGCCCGGTGCGTCAACGCATCGGCATTGTGTTTCAAAGCTTCAATTTGTTTCCGCATATGAACGCACTGGAAAATGTGCTGCTCGCCCCGCGTCGCGTACTTGGCAAAACCAAAGACCAGATGATGGGTGAAGCAGAAGCGCTGTTCACGCGCTTTGGCCTGGCCGCACATATGCACAAATATCCCGATCAGCTTTCAGGTGGTCAACAACAACGGGTGGCAATCATCCGCGCGCTGGCAATGAAGCCGGAAGTCATGCTGTTTGATGAAGTCACCTCAGCGCTCGACCCAGAACTGGTGGGCGAGGTTCTGGATGTCCTGCGCGCGCTGCAAGCGGAAGGCATGACGATGATTTTAGCAACCCATGAAATGCGCTTTGCCCGAGATGTCGCTGATCGAATTTGCTTTATGGATGCCGGCGTAATGCTGGAAGAAGGCACGCCGGACGTCATTTTCTCCGCACCCAAAAACGAGCGCACGAAAGCATTTCTGAAGAGTATATTGGTTTAGAATTTGTGGTGGCTTTACGAATGAATTTGCCCTGAGCGAAGGTCAATTTTGCTTGTAATCACGAGACCTTTTTCACAAGGTCATTGAGTGTGTCGTTTGACGAATGATGACGGGAGACAAGCATTTGAGCATTGAAGCAATTGGGAAACCCGCTCACGCGCGGATGATTGATTATTTCGCAATTTGGGTGCGCTCTACATTCCTCCAGGGACCAAGTGGGAGAACTTACACGCTCGTCGGTGGCGCAGTGGTGCTCTGGGCAAGTTGGCCTGCGCTCGCCACAATGGCCTTTCCAGCACCACCATTTCTGGTTTTGGGTTGTTCGGCTTTGGTTGGTTTCATTTTTTCATATCTTTTGGCTGTCCGGCAAAACCAGACGAAGACATTCTTCTCTGTTCGTCTCAGAACGATGGTGTTTGTTGCCGTTGGATTAATGGGGAACAATGCGTTCTATCTTGCTGCAATATCGCGAATAGGCCCTGCCGAAGCGAATGTCGTGCACTATCTTTGGCCTGTCTTCCTTGTTGCATTGGCCTCCATTCTCCACCGCCGCTCACCGTCTCTGCTTCAGACCATCGGAATTGCGCTGGGATTTTGTGGTGTTGCGGTTGCGCTGTCTCCACAAATGGGTAGCAGCCTTGATCTTTTTGGGGTCCTTCTTGGTGCATCGGGCGCGCTTACATTCGCGGTCTATTCTGTCGGCAGATCATTCGCACGCGTTGAGACCAATGTCGTGGGGCCGTCACTTGCTTTGGCCGGGATCGGTGCATTGATTGCTCACGTCATATTCGAACCGCTTTATTGGCCAACAAATGGTCAATGGGCTGCAATTGTGCTGATGGGCATTGGGCCTTTCACCGTAGCAAACATTTTCTGGGACAAGGCCACCCGCGCCGGATCGGCTGCAACGATATCAAGTTTGGCTTTTCTGACGCCTCTGGTGGCGATAACACTGCTTGCGGTCTTGGGATTGGGCGCAGTCACAGCAGCGACCATTGCAGGTGCGCTTCTTGCAATCACTGGAGCCTTTTTGAGCTCCCGTTCTTAGGAACGAGCATTGAAAAGGATTGCCCTGCTCAATCTTGTCTGCAGCCGCACGTTCCCATCATTGGGAGCGCGGGACAGACAGCATATGAACGGGATCAGTATCAGAACTGGAAAGGCGCGACCGTCTTCCGCTTCCCAAGCGCACAGGCATCACAAACATGGATCATCGGCGCCAGATCAACATCACTTTGATTTGTTTCAAGCAGCTTGGTCATACGGTTGTAAAGATTTGCATATTCGTGGTCTGAGCCTTCCACAACCATCTGCCCATCGACAGAAACCTGCGCACCACCGGCCGAAAGCTTCATGGAACCGTCATTCGTTTCTATATCGATATCCCAAGTCTGAGGCCCCTCCTGCCGCCAGTCAAACACCGCATTCATCGGCGCAGCATCCGGATTTGCAAAATTCAATTCGGCAGCAATTGGCGTGTCCCGATTTTCCGGATATTCCAGAACCGCATCCGCAAGATGTACTGAATAGGGTAGAATTTCCGTCATGATCGACAGGGCGTTGATACCAGGGTCAAACACGCCCAATCCACCCGGCTCCCAAATCCATTCCTGACCCGGGTGCCAGCGCCTGACATCCTCTTTCCAGGTAATTTGAAACCGCTTGATGGTGCGCGTAGCGAGCCAAGTCTTGGCCGCTGGCACACCATCGGCATAGCGCGAGTGCCAGGTAGCAAACAACGTGACACCCTTTTGCTTGGCGAGACGCTCAAGCGTATAGCATTCAGCAAGGCTCTGCCCTGGCGGCTTTTCCAGTATCACATGACGGCCAGCCTCAAGCGCCTTGCGGGCGTAATCAAAACGTGGCTGCGGCGGAATTGAGAGCGAGATAACCTCTATGTCCGGCCGTTTGGCCAGCAGCTCATCAATGGTCGAAAAATGCTCCACACCATCAACGGACGCATTTCGGCTGACAGTGGCAGCCAGTTCCCAGGCATCATCGGCTGCTATGGATGGAATATGCTGGTCTCGGGCAATTTTCCCGATTCCAACCAGGGCTACTTTGCGGCTCATCAGTGAGAATCCTTTCCAACGGCAGATCCACGACATCCCTTCAGGAAGTCAAAATCCGCGCCGGTATCTGCGCCTTCGACGTGGTCATGAAACAGTTTTGCATATCCACTTTCCGGCAATTCGTGATTGGGTGTCCATGAAGCCAGACGTTCCGTCAACTCGTCATCACTGATATCAAGGTGAATGCGGCGAGCAGCCACATCAAGTTCTATCATGTCACCATTGCGAACAATAGCCAGCGGCCCACCGGCGGCAGCTTCCGGAGCTGTGTGAAGCACCACTGTGCCATAGGCAGTGCCCGACATGCGCGCATCGGAAATCCGCACCATATCCGTAATGCCTTTTTTCAAAACCTTGGGCGGCAAGCCCATATTGCCAACTTCGGACATGCCGGGATAACCTTTCGGTCCGCAATTCTTCAACACCATGACGCAGGTCTCATCAATGTCGAGCTGATCATCGTCGATCTTCGCCTTGTAGTCGTCAATGTCTTCAAAAACGACGGCTCGCCCACGGTGCTTCAGCAAAGAAGGTGTCGCGGCAGATGGTTTCAGCACAGCGCCATTTGGAGCCAGATTGCCACGCAGAACAGCAATGCCGCCCTGATCGGTCAGCGCCTGTTCAACCGGGCGAATAACGTCCTCGTCCCAGTTTTTGGCACCATTGACTTCATCCCAAACGGTTTCGCCCGAAACGGTCAGCGCATCCTTGTGCAGCTTTCCGCCCTCACCCAGCATTTTCAGGACGACCGGCAAGCCACCCGCATAGAAGAACTCCTCCATCAGATATTTGCCCGATGGCATGAGATTGACGATCGTTGGAATATCCTTGCCGCAACGATCCCAGTCATCAAGGGTCAGATCAATGCCGACCCGCCCGGCAAGGGCCAGCAGATGCACCACAGCATTGGTTGATCCACCGATGGCACCATTGGTGCGAATGGCATTTTCAAAGGCTTCTTTGGTCATGATGTCAGAGGGTTTCAAATCATCCTTGACCATCTGAACGATGCGCCGCCCTGTGATTTGCGCCATCACACGGCGGCGGGAATCCACAGCTGGAATGGCCGCATTGCCTGAAAGCGCCATGCCAAGCGCCTCCGCCATGGATGCCATCGTGGATGCTGTTCCCATTGTATTGCAGGTTCCTGATGAGCGAGACATGGACTGCTCGGCTTCCAGAAATTCCTCCTGATTCATCTCACCGGCTTTCACCGCTTCGGAGAATTTCCAAAGATGGGTGCCTGACCCCACACGCTCGCCACGGAACCAGCCATTCAGCATGGGGCCACCAGTGACGACAATTGAGGGAATATCTGTCGAGGCAGCACCCATAAGAAGGGACGGTGTGGTCTTGTCGCAGCCAACAAGCAGCACCGCGCCATCAATTGGCTGGCCACGCATGGCCTCCTCAACGGCCATAGCGGCGAGGTTGCGATACATCATGGCTGTTGGGCGAAACGTATTTTCAGATGCAGAGAACACAGGGACTTCAAGCGGAAATCCGCCCGCTTCCCAGACACCCGCCTTCACCTTCTCGGCCAGTTCGCGCAGATGGCCGTTGCAGGGCGTCAGATCAGACCAGGTATTCATGATGCCAATGATCGGTCGACCATCGAACAGATCATGTGGATAGCCCTGATTCTTCAGCCAGCCACGATGGTAGATCGTGTCACGAGACGTGCCACCATACCATTCCTGCGATCGCAATTTCCGGGGCCATTTGGCGGGTTTGAATGTCATGGGCCTAAAGTACTTTCACTTGGAATGCCGCATCGCTTTTGTCAGCAACAGCGAGCGGGTTGCGTAATGGCAGGCCAAAACCCGGAGCCTTGATCTCAAACTCATCGCCCGCTTCGCAGCTGATCTTGTCTGCAAATGACAGGGTTGCCGTGCCGAACATGTGAACGTGAATATCGCCTGGATGACGGAAAAGCTCGTATTTGAAGTGATGGTGCTCAAGGTTCGCAATGGTGTGAGACATGTTGCCCTCTCCCGACAGGAATGGCTTGGACCACATGACCTCGCCATTGCGCAAAATGGAACTCGTGCCTTGAATATCATTCGGCAGATCATCCACCAGTATTTCAGGACCGAAGGATGCATCCCGTAGTTTGGAATGGGCAAGATAAAGGTAATTGACCCGCTCCATCACATGATCCGAAAATTCATTGGAAAGTGCAAAGCCAACCCGGTAGGGCATTCCTGTATCACCGACAACATAGATGCCGGCAATCTCTGGCTCTTCGCCACCATCATCAGCAAACGGAAGCGCCTTCAGCGCTCCGCCAGGTGCTATCGCCGTGGTCCCATTCCCCTTGTAGAACCACTCCGGTTGCACACCAGCTTGTCCGGCTTCCGGCTTGCCAGCTTCCAGACCCATTTTGAACATCTTCATGGAATCGGTCACTTTTTCCGCTTCCACAGAATTAGCGGCATGCATGGCATCACGTGTGGAGGCTGACCCAAGATGCGTCAGGCCGGTTCCCGTCAAAATCATATGGGCCGGATCGTCATGATGGATCGGCAACAGAACTCTGCCTTCTGCAGCCAGTGCCTCAAGATCAACGGACGAGCCCAAAGAGTGCGAGCGAACACAATTGGAAAGCGACATGCCCTCCCGGATCGCCTTTTGAGCCAGCGCATATGTGCTGGCGACATTTTCAACAATCGACGCCTCTGTGCCATTTCGCACAACAACACTGACGCCACCTGAACTGTTTTGAATCTGTGAAAGAAGCATGCGTCACCCTTGCTTGTTTTTATTGTAAACGTCGAAAATGACCGCTGCCAGCAACACCAGGCCTTTGATCATCTGCTGAAAATCAATGCCTATTCCCATGATGGACATGCCGTTGTTCAGGACGCCCATCAAAAAGGCCCCGACGACCGCGCCAATGATTGTGCCAACACCACCGGACATGGAAGCGCCGCCAATAAAGACCGCAGCAATCACATCGAGTTCCAGAGCAAAGCCAGCTTTGGGCGTTGCGGTGTTCAAACGCGCAGCAAAAACCAGACCGGCCGCGGCGGCAAGAAAGCCCATATTCATGAACGCCAGGAACGTAAGGCGCTCGGTTTTGATACCGGACAGTTTGGCAGCTTTCACATTGCCACCAAGAGCGTAAATCCTGCGACCGATAACCGTGCTTTCTGTCAGGAAGGTGTAGATGACGGTCAGCACGCCCATGGTCAGAAGAACATTCGGCAGACCGCGAAATTGAGCCAGCTTGTAGGTCACAAAGACAAGAGCCGCTGCAACAATAAAGGTACGGGCAACAAAGATGATTTGCGGCTCTTCATTCATACCATAGGACTGGTTCAGCGCACGTGTGCGAACACCCATCCAGACAATCAACCCGGCCGCGACAACACCGGAGGCAACTGCCAGTGTATTGATCTGGCGAACGTCGAAGAACGCAGCAATGCTTGTTCCGATACCGGCAGGAAAGATATCAGGCAGAAAGCCTGTGGCTATAATCTGAAATTCACGCGGAAACGGACCAACTGATTGTCCCTCCAGAAGCCATAGAGAAAGCCCCCTGAACACCAGCATACCGGCAAGGGTCACGATGAAGGATGGTATCCTCCAATAGGCAACCCAATAGCCCTGGGCAGCGCCAATGGCTGCACCCGTTGCAAGACAAATCACCGTCGTCAAATAGATATTGACGTCGTAATTGACGATCAAAACGGCCGCAAGGGCCCCGACAAATCCCATCACGGAGCCGACCGAAAGATCGATATGGCCAGCGACAATGACAATCAACATGCCAAGCGCCATGATGATAATGTAGGAATTCTGCAGCAACAGATTGGTGACATTGATCGCACGCAGCAACGTGCCTTCTGTGACGATCTGGAAAAACACCATCACGGCGATCAGCGCCAGCAACAAACCATACTGCCTCAGATTGGCAGACAGATAATGGCTGATGCTTTTTTCATTTGCAGAAGATGGTGCGGTTGGCTCGCTATTTGCCACGTTCATCCTGGGTCTTTCTATTCGTTGACAATGAGCGACATGATGCGCTCCTGGCTTGCTTCTGCGGCAGATAATTGGCCGACAAGCGCGCCCTCATTCATGACGTAAATCCGGTCACACATGCCAAGCAGTTCCGGCATCTCGGATGAAATCATCACAACGCCTTTCCCCTGCTCCGCCAATTCGTTGATAATCGTGTAGATTTCGTATTTCGCGCCCACATCAATACCGCGCGTTGGCTCATCCAGAATCAGCACTTCAGGCTCGGTGAACAGCCATTTTGCCAGAACGACTTTCTGCTGGTTCCCGCCAGACAGATTCACCGTTTTCTGGAATACTGAAGGTGTCCGGATAGCAAGCGCTTCGCGGTACTTCTCAGCGACTTTTGTTTCTTCATTCTTTTTCAGGATTGACCCGACCGCAACGGCTTCAAGGTTTGCCAGCGTTGTGTTGAACTGAATGGTTTCATCCAGCACAAGACCAAGCGATTTTCGATCTTCGGTAACGTAAGAAATTCCAGCTGCAATGGCGCGGTCCACAGAACTCACGTCGACTTCTGCCCCGTTCAGCTTGACACTGCCCGAAATCTTTCTTCCATAGGATCGGCCGAAGATGGACATGGCAAGTTCAGTACGACCCGACCCCATCAATCCGGCAATACCGACAACTTCACCGGCTCTGACATTAAACGCGGCATTCTTGATGACCTGGCGCTCAACGTGTTCGGGATGCCAGACGTCCCAGTTTTCCACCTCCAGAAGCATTTTTCCAGGAGAGCGTTTATGCTCGGGAAACCGGTGTGTCATATCCCGGCCAACCATATCGCGCACGATATCGTCCTCACTGAAACCGGCTTTTGCATTGAGCTTGGAAACCGTCGTTCCATCACGAATGACCGTCACCGTGTCGGCTACGTAGCGGACTTCGCCCAGCTTATGGGAAATGATAATGCTGGTGACACCCTGGGTCTTCAGCTCAAGCATCAGGTCCAGAAGTTTACGACTGTCGTTTTCCTGCAAGGCTGCCGTCGGCTCATCCAGAATGAGCAGCTTCACATCCTTGGAAAGCGCTTTTGCAATTTCGACAAGCTGCTGCTTGCCAACGCCAATACCATCCACTTTGGTTGTTGGCGCTTCAACAAGGCCAACTTTGGCCAGAAGCTCTTCGGTACGTCTGTTTGTCTCGTGCCAGTTTATGACGCCATGTTTTGCACGCTCATTGCCCAGAAAAATGTTTTCCGCAATTGAGAGCTGAGGAACCAGCGCAAGTTCCTGATGAATGATGATGATGCCGTGATCTTCAGAATCGCGGATATCCCGGAACTGAGCAGGCTTGCCATCATAGATGATCTCCCCCTCATACTGGCCGTGCGGATAAACACCGGACAGCACTTTCATAAGGGTAGACTTACCAGCACCATTCTCGCCGACAACGGCGTGAATTTCGCCCTTCGACACTGTCAGATTGACCTGATCAAGAGCCTTCACGCCCGGAAACGTCTTGGTAATGTCACGCATTTCAAGAACCGAAGACATGGTTGGCCCACATGTTTTGTTGAAAGCAGAGATACGCCCGACTACGATTATCGCAGCCGGGCGCAGGGAGGAAACAGATTACTTGATCTGGTCCATTGTGTAGTAACCGCTGCCAATCAGGATTTCTTCCCAATTAGAACCATCGACTGAAACAGGCTCCAGCAGATAGGACGGGATAACTTTCACGCCATTATCGTATGTGGAGGTGTTGTTAATCTCAGGCTCGCCACCACCAAGCAGGGCATCAACCATACCAACAGTGACACGGGCAAGTTCGCGGGTATCTTTGAAAACCGTTGAGTATTGCTCGCCTGCAAGGATTGATTTGACGGAAGGCACTTCCGCATCCTGGCCGGATACGATTGGCATCTTCAGATCGCCGGAGCCGTAGCCGACACCCTTCAAGGAAGACAGAATACCAATGGAAAGGCCATCATACGGGGACAGAACACCATGGATTTCCATGTCAGTGTAATGAGCTGACAGAAGGTTATCCATCCGAGATTGGGCAACAGCACCATCCCAACGCAACGTGCCAACTGTATCCATGCCCATCTGGCCGGAAACGACGTTGACAGTGCCTGCATCGATCAAGGGCTGAAGCACACTCATGCCGCCATCATAGAAGAAATAGGCGTTGTTATCATCTGGCGATCCACCAAACAGTTCAACTGAGCCTCCCCCTTTGAAGTGGTCCGCCCCTATAGTTAGGAAAGCGGAGGACCAGAGATGGCCATTAAGAGACCGAAGCCCGAAGAGATTGTCGTGAAGTTACGGCAGGTTGAAGTTTTGATGGG
>Ga0163216_100420_pt1 | contig 71774 bp, 64 predicted proteins | sample SynspAceP_FD_167610 | JGI IMG/M metagenome (GOLD analysis project Ga0163216, IMG submission 167610) | Saline lake microbial communities from Ace Lake in Antarctica - Synechococcus sp. Ace-P (Illumina Assembly) | ecosystem: Environmental > Aquatic > Non-marine Saline and Alkaline > Saline ...
AGCGAGCCGCGGGCACGCCCGAGAGTCTCGCTCAGGAGGCGATCCGCTGCGGACAGGGCTGGTTGTGCGCCCGAGAGAATCCGCTCGGCCTGTCTTCGGACTAAAGCGACTCGCTTTCATTGCCGATCGCGAAATCAGAGGAGTGGCCGAGGTCACCGCTGCGCTGCGATCGACCTGTTTCCAAGAGCTGAGGCGGGTCCGACGGAGCGAGGCAGGAATCGACTGCCGGAAATCGCAGGGACACACACAATTCAGCTGCGACCTGATCACCAGCTCCGGCAGAATGTGGGTGGCCCCTTGTTTTTCCGCAGAATGTGGGTGGCCCCTTGTTTCCCTCCCCTTGTTTCGCAGAATGTGGGTGGCCCCTTGTTTCCTTGTTTCCTTGTTTCGGCATCGACGCCAGCATCGTCGAGGGCCTCGCGGATCAATGCCGCCTGCGCGATCCGGCTCGGCGCCGTCAATCCGTTGCTCCGCCCGTCTTGGTTGACCGCCGAGCCTTGAATGACGGCGTAGATCCGATTGCCGTCGGCTAACGCATCACTGAGCGGACGCAACAACACCGCCCCGCCTCCTTCGCCGCGAACGAATCCGTCGGCGCCGGCATCGAACGCACGGCAAACGCCCGAGGGCGACAACATCTTCGCTTGGGTGAATGAGTCGGTCGCGTCAGTCGACAGGATGAGATTCACTCCGGCAGCGATCGCGTAATCGCAATCGCCCGCACCGAGAGCACGCACGGCTTGATGGGTCGCCACGAGAGAGGAGGAGCACGCCGTGTCGATCGTCAAACTCGGGCCGCGGAAATCGAAGGTGTACGAAATCCGGTTCGCCGCCATCGCCATCGAATTGCCCGTCGCGGTGTGGGCACTCGCCCGTCGCGTCGTCACCCCGATTGAGCAGATCCCAAAACTCATTTGGAGAATCCGCCGACGGGAACCGGCATCCGATCCCGACAATCGCGATCGGTCCACAAAAACCTACGTAGTGTTCGCGATGACGTTCGTTTGATTTCGACGTGTGATCCGTTGGCACCTCCGTTGCCTCACCGGCCAAGTGTTTGGCGAGTGCGTCGATCGTGGGATACTCGTACGCGAGCGTGGCGGGAACGTCCCGGCCGAGCCACTGTGAAAGTTCCCCGGCGAGACCGATGGCGCCGACGGAGTCGAGGCCATAGCGGGCGACCGGGTTTCAGTGTGCCGGTTTCGGCCTGTTCGGCCGACCGGATCGATGCCACCAACGACGCCGATGTCAACCCGATCTCCACTTCCGCGTCCGCGATGATCGCCCGCAACCGCTCGTCGCGTTGGTTGTATCGAGGCGGATAGGCGGGCACCGCAATCACGCCCGCGTAAAGGCAACCGAAATACGCCGCGAGGTATTCGGGTCCCGGAGGAAACGCCAGCACCACGCACTCGCCGCATCGAACCGCGTTTTCAACCAAACCGCGATTCGCCGCGCCTCTGCGTCCATGCCGCCATACGTGTATCCCTCCGCGGCTGGCAAATCGTTCGGGGCCGAAATCGGTGAGAAAGCCGCCGAGCCGGTCTGCTCGTATCGCAGAAACCGATACAGCATGTCGCCGGGCTGGATCGCCGCCCACCACGCAAGCAGATCGACGACGGTCGATGTGTCTTTCGATGGTCTCGGCGAGTGGCTCATAAAACTATCATGGGAAAATTCGAACACGAGTGGATCTCTCGGTCGCGTCGCTCCGATTGCTGGACGCGAGGATGCAAATCAAAGCCGCGAAACCAGAAAATCGCCGAATTCCTGAGGTTGAAATTGTTGGGTACCACAAATCTGCGAACCTTTCCCCAACGGTGGCTGCACTTACGAAAATAAGACGAAGGCGGAGTCAACTTAGGCAGAAAGGGCAAATCAGCACACCCGTTATGGGGGAGAGGGTGGGATTGGTTCGTTCCACGCAATTCTATCGCCTGTGACACTCATGCGGGGGGAGTCATCTGACGGATTCTAAAATGGGCGGAGCGGCACAAGTCGCCTGTTGATTTGGCAACTTCAAAACGCGTTAGCGAGGTACCCAGTTGCGTCCCTCGCTGAAGCGTCGAGTTATCATTGTCTGGCTAAATCATCGAAAACGATTAAATCAACAGGCCGCCAACCGTTCCGCGAAAAAACGCATTGTCAAAAATCGCCCTTCGCTCAGGCCCAGCCCCGGAATGGTGTATGCTCCACGCATCTCAGCCCAATCTCCGCCTCGGAATCACTCCATGACACGAACGCTGGTGACCGGTGCGAACGGGTTTATCGGACGTCACGTGATCGCCGAACTGCTGCGGCGGGGTGAGGACGTCGTCGCTCTGAGTCGGTCAGTGGTTTGCGACAACGAAGCCAACGCACACTTGCACCGCATTTCTGCCGACATCCGGGACACCGAGCAAGTCGCCATGGCGATGAAATCGGTCGACCGCGTGATCCACCTGGCCGCCTCCGTCGCAACCCGCTCGCTCACGTTGTCCGAAAGCATCAACGTCGAGGGAACCCGAATCCTGGCGTCGGCCGCTGCGGCGCAGCCCGATCCGCCCACACTCGTTTACGTCTCCTCGCTCGCCGCCGCTGGGCCGCTCCCCGTGACTCGCGAGGGGCCGGTAACTCGCGCGGGAATCGACGCGCTCGACGAAACCGATCCCTGCCACCCGATTTCGCACTACGGACGTACCAAACTGCGTGCCGAACAAACGTTGCCCGAATTCGCCGAGCACGTCCCCATCACCATCGTCCGCCCGCCCTGCGTGTTCGGCCCCGGCGATCGTAATTTGCTCGCCCTCTATCAAACCGTCGTCTCGGGATACAACATCGTGCTCTCGAAGAAATTTCGATACTCCTACATCAGCGTCACCGATCTCGTCACCGGAATCCTCGCCGCAGCCCATCGAGGAAAACGTTTGGTCGTCGGTAACGGATCGGATGATTCGGATCGTGGCATCTATTACCTGACCGATCCACAGAGCGTCACGTTTGTTGAACTCGCCGAAATGATCGCCGCCTCGCTCGACGAGTTGTCGATCCAGCGACGGCGTCCGCTGCGGCATCTGCGAATTCCCAAAACCGTCGGCTGGCTCGCCGGCGGTTGCGGCGAAATCATGATGCGAATGTTCGGGCGACGCGTTTTCCTCAACCTGGATAAAGTCCGTGAAGGTGTCGGCGGTTCGTGGGTCTGCGATGGATCACGGGCCGCCAACGAGTTATCGTTTCGACCGGCTGCCGATTTGCAAACACGACTCGTCGAAACCAGCACCGACTATCACCAATCCGATTGGATTTGATTCATGAACTTTCTCACGATGACGTTTCGCAATGTTCTGCGCCGTCCCCTTCGCAGCGGCCTGACGCTCGTCGCCGTCGCTCTCGCCGTCTGCGTGGTCGTTGCCTTGGTCGGAATCGCCAACGGTTTCAAATCCACGTTCATGGATTTTTATCAAGGTGCCGGTGTCGATCTGTTGGTCGTCCGTTCCGGCAGTGCTCGGCGTCTCACCAGCACACTCGACGAATCGCTCGGTGACAAAATCGCCCAGGTCGACGGCGTGGTCGATGTCATCCCCGGACTCGCCGACGTCGTCTCGTTCCCCGACGCCGGGTTGTACGTCGTGCCCGTCAGTGGGTTGGTGCCCGAGACGCAAGTGTTCGAAGCGATGGAACCGGTCGACGGACGCCGGTTGTTGAAATCCGACGATCGCGGCGTCATGGTCGGCATCACGCTCGCCGATAGCCTCGGCAAAAAAGTCGGCGATGACATTGAAATTGTCGAAGAAGAAAAATACAAAATCGTCGGCATCTTCGAGAGTTTTAATGTTCTGCAAAACGGATCGCTCGTCGTCTCCGTTGCCGAACTGCAACGGTTGATGGGCCGCGAAGGCGAGGTGTCCGGGTTCAGCATCATCACCACCGACGCGGGCGACAAAGCGTTATTAGATCGGATCGCGAAACAGGTCGAAGAGATGGAACAGGAAATCAAAGTCCGCCCGACCCGCGAACACGTCGAATCCCTCACCGAAATTCAGCTCGCCGTCGCAATGGCATGGCTCACGTCCGCCGTCGCGATCGTGATCGGATCGATCGGCGTGCTCAACACCATGTTCATGTCGATTCATGAACGCACGTTGGAGATCGGCTTGCTCCGCGCGATCGGATGGACGCGAGTGCGGATCATTTCGATGATCTTACTCGAATCGATGCTACTCAGTGCGATCGGCGCCGCGATCGGCATCGCGATCGCATTCGCGCTCGTCGGCTTGTTAACCCAAATGCCCGCCGTCAACGGATTGATCGAGGGACGCATCGGATCCACCGTCATCCTACAAGGCGTCGCGATCGCACTCGTCGTCGGCTTCCTCGGCGGCCTCCTCCCCGCCTTCGCCGCCTCGAAACTCTCCCCCAGCGAAGCGCTTCGGCATTAAGGAACGGGCATCATTCAGCCGAGTCTCCCCATCCCTTCTAATTTCCAATACGAACCAATAATGAACCTGCCCCCACAGAACACCGGTTTCCTCGCCGCGCTGCCACACAGTTTACGCGAACGCATCGTCCTGCTCCTACCGACGTTCCTTTTGATCGTGATCACGGCCAACGCGCCCATCGCGATCGCCCAAAATCTCGACGGTCCGATTCCGGTCGTGTTGCTGCAAAGCGAGGACGGCTATCAACTTCGACGCGGGGGCGAACCCTATTTCATCAAAGGAGTCGGAGGGGATGCCTCTAAAGAGATCCTCCGAGATTGCGGCGGCAATTCGTTCCGAACCTGGGGTGTCGACGAAAAGACACTCGAACAACTCGACGAAGCCCACCGGCTGGGCTTGTGCGTAACCGTCGGAATTTGGTTAGGCCATACCCAGCACGGATTCGACTATGACGACGACGATGCCGTCGCGAAACAACTCAGCGATGCCGCCCGGGCAGTACGTCAATACAAAAACCATCCAGCCGTCTTGATGTGGGCACTCGGTAACGAAATGGAAATCAACAACGAGTCCGCGAAACTGTGGCCAGCGATCGAGCAACTCGCCGCGATGGTCAAGGAAATCGATCCACTGCATCCGACCATGACCGTCATCGCGGAACTCGGTCAAGACAATGTCGAGCAGATTCATCGGCATTGCCCAAGCATAGACCTCATTGGAGTCAACTCCTATGGCGGTGCCGCGTCATTAGGGAAACGATATCGCACCGCCGGTGGGACGAAACCCTATCTCATCACTGAGTTCGGACCCCCAGGAACCTGGGAAACGCCCGTCAATCGATTCGGTGCGGCGGAAGAATTGACAAGCACTCGCAAAGCGGATTTCTACCGTGAGGCGTATCAATCGAGCGTGCTCGGCCAACCCGGATTGTGCTTAGGTTCCTACGCGTTTCACTGGGGAAATAAAATCGAAGCCACTGCGACTTGGTTCGGAATGTTCCTCCCCGATGGCAGTCGATTGGCTGCAGTCGATACCATGCAAGAGCTTTGGAACGCTCACTCACCACCCTTGCCATGCCCCAAGATCATTGAACTCAAACTGACGAGCAACGATCAGGTGCCACAGGGGGAAACGGTCACCGCCGAAGTTGTCATCCACAACGCTCGACAACCTAACACCGAGCAATCCAGCACCGAAGCACTGAGCATCCAATGGACGTTGTATCGCGAGCAAGCAAGTTATGCCGTGCAAGGAACCGGCGCCGCCCCCTCGGCATTTTTTCCTGACGCGATCCAAAATAACGGCAGCGAAAAAGTCCGCGTCATCATGCCGCAATCCGATGGAATCTACCGCCTCTACTGCACCGTCCGTAACCGATCGAAAAATCAAGTCGCCCGAGCGGCGGTTGGCAGCCTGCCGATTGAAGTCAACGGCAACGTGACAACCTCGAACTCAACAAGAAACAACTAGTGGTCTGAGACACTATAATTTTTGGGGTGAGCCGTTTTGGCGCTAGCCACGGTTTTGACGTCACAACCGTGGCTAGCGCCAAAACGGCTCACAAAACCAACCCTAATCTTTAGCTGTCCCGGACCACTAGAATGCGTATCGAAGCAGCTTAGGAACGCGGGAACAATAACTGGCGAACTTAATCGTAGCCGAAGTCGCCAGACTTTGGATATTCCCAGTGAAAACCAAACTCTGGCGAGTTCGGCTACAACAGTTATTGATCCCGCGTTCCTTATGGATGAAGCGACGAAATCCAATCCAGCAACGGATATTGTGGACGTTCGCCGTCCGGTTCGCACTCGAAAAGCAATTCCGAGTGATCTTTGATCCACGTCGCTCGGTTCGCGTACCGAGTCCCGTCCTTTCTCCAGTAGAATTCTCCACCATCGCGTCCAGGCGAATCGTTGACAAACATCAACTCGCCGGTTGGATAGTAGCGAACAGTTCGGAAATGGTCGTAACCGCCAATGATCGTTCGACACTCGTGCATTTCCCAGCCGAGTGTTCCGTCGGTGTAGGAGCCAGTGAGGACATAGGGCGAAGTCCAGGACGCAATGACGAGCCAGAGAAATGCCACCAAGATGGCTAGGAACGGAATTGCGAAGTAGCGAACACGCATGGTGGTTGAAAGCGATTGATTCCAGTCGAATAAAGCGAGCGATCACCGGACACCTGCCCTTGTAATCATGCGGGGCGGAGAAGTCGCGTTGAAACGAAGCGGTTCCCGTGGATCGAAGCGGCGAGCAAAGCCGACGTGGCGACCGGAAAAAAGTCTTTGCTGCTGCTAAGCACATCAGGGGAAAAGGTTCGGCAGAACCTCACGTAGGCGAGTCTCTCTGAGACTCGCAATTTCCAGCGTCTCAGAGAGACGCTGCTACGTGGTTACGCCGAAATAATTGTGACGATGTGCTTAAAGTAAACGTCCTGAATAACCTCGGGAGAAATGATGTTCGTGGATGAATGCACGAAAAGAAACACCAATTCGCTATCGGAGGCGATCAGTCCGTGATTCATCCAATTGGAACCTGAATTTTCGGTGTAGATATTCGTGACCGCCAACGGCTCTCTATCTTGCTTTCGAGGAATTCGAATCATGAATCCACTTCCGTATTCGTAATCGTCATTGGACGTTCCGTCGGGTCTGCGTTCGAAACTCGCTGGCACTCCTTCATACAGGCTGTCTGCGATCATGTCACAGAAGGCATACGAACTGCCTAGGTTCATCTCGCCGATCCCCTTGGTTTTTTTGAATCGCATGATGGTAATGCGTTCGGTGGACTGATCTTTCCGAAGGTAGGTACATGCGACTTGTGTATTCTCGTCCGACTGCGACTGCTCTAGCTTCCACTCCCCATCAGGCAATCGAAACGATCCAAGGCCCGCAAATTCTTGTGCAATCGTGGTGCCCGTCATCCAGGCCAGTAAAAGAAGTGTCGCCGTGTTTCGCATTGCATTTCCTGGATTTAATGACCAATAACGCCCCGGAACGGATGAATAGAAAGCGTTCAGACGAGTGTATCATTACCTATTGGTGACTACAATCAAATGATTCACCATTCCAGCTTCCATGGTTTGATCAGGACGCTCCGAATGGAAAATTGTAATGTGAGTCTCATGCTCTGATCTGTCAATTTCATTTCAACCTCGAGTTCGGAACGATTCTCACAGCCACTCCATCGGAACCAGCTATCGCAAAACTTCCATCGCGGGATGCTACCAAGGCGTATGCCCACCCATCGATCGCATCGAGAGTTTGCTCGATCTGGACGGTGCTTGCGTCGACGATGCGGAGTTTCCCATCAATGCAAGCGACGCCAAGTTGTTTGCCATCGGCACTCCACGCCAGGGCCAGCGGTTCGACGGGAAGACGAGCGAACCGAACAAGCCGTCCGATCGTCGGTTGCCACAGACGAACGGTTCGATCGGCGCCCGCTGAGGCCAAGATGGGAATCGCATGGTCACCCGGTCGCCTGGCCAAGTCGCGAACGATCCCGGTGTGGTTGTCTAAAATTCGAAGTGGTTTTGAAGCGTTCTCTTCGCTGCCCCACACGCGGATACTTTGGTCGACACCGGCCGACGTGATCAGTCCATCTTCAGGGAACGCCTCGAGACACAAAACGGGTCGCGAGTGACCGATCAATCGACGGCGAAGTTCAACGCGATGCTCGGGTCGCTGTTGCCGATCAACATTCCACTGAATGACCTCGTGGTCGGCGGCGGCGGTGACGAACTGCTCGTTGGATTGCCAGGCGACCGAGTGGATAACGTCATTGTGTTGTCGGCTCGACGCAACCAAGTTGAGGTCCGGCCAACCAACGATTCGCCACTCGCCGAACTCGCTCGGGTTGCCGCCCGCGATCAGCAGTTGCGTCCCATCAGGCGAAAACTGGATGTCTTGGATTTGTCCTATTTCCACGTTGTGAAGGGCGGCTTTGGCAAGAGACGGCCAAGTTCGAATCGCGATGGCGTCCTGCGATCCGCTCACGAGGCTGTCCCCGGCCGGCGAGAACGCGAGGGCCGTGACGGGGGGCTGTGCGGATGCGGCGGGCGCGGCCAACACACCAAGAAACCAAACGATGCCAGCGACCAATGATCGTTCGTTCATCCGACCAATTCGCTCAAGGGCGTTCCGAGCGAACTGACTTTCACCGGTCGCCCGTCACCGGTTTCAAGCGTGGAGCCGGGATCGATTCCGAGCAATTGATAGATCGTCGCGGCGAGATCCGCGGGCGTCACCGGGCGATCGTGTGGACTTTCACCCATGTCATCGCTGGCACCAATGATTTGGCCACCCGGTGTGCCGCCGCCGGCCATCATCACACTGAACACTCGCGGCCAGTGATCGCGTCCGCCGCGCGTGTTGAGCTTCGGCGTTCGGCCAAATTCACCCATCACGACCACCAGGGTTTCATCGAGCAAGCCGCGATCATGCAGATCCGTGATCAGCGCCGCGTACGCCATGTCGAGTGACGGTATCAATCCGACGGGCTGCTTTGCACCGGTGTAGCCATCTTTCAACCGGGTCACCAAATCTTCGTGCGTGTCCCAACCACGATTGTTCACCGTCACGAAGGGAACACCGGCCTCGACCAATCGACGGGCCAGCAAGCAGCATTGCCCGATCGACTTCCCGCCGTAACGCTGCCGAGTTTCGCGAGATTCTGCTGACAAGTCAAACGCACGTTTGGCCGCCGGCGACGTCATCAAACGATACGCTTGCTCAAACGCCGGGTCGTCCGGAGCGTTCGCTTCGGCTGCTTCTTGGATGCCGTTCAAGGCCCGCAAGTACGCCCGTCGACGCTGGATTCGTTCGTCGACGATTCCGGGAAACGGGTCCAGATCGCGAACCCGGAAATCCGGTTTTGACGGGTCGCCGCCGATCTCAAACGGAGCCACGCTGGCGGGCAAATAACCCGGCACGACAAAATTGCCGCCGCCCACACGCATGTCGGGGATCGCCACGTGCGATGGGATCGCACCCTGGTTTTGTCGGACGTGCGAGACGACCGAGCCGATCGCGGGGTAGTTGAGCGCCGGCGTCGGTTTGTATCCCGTTAACAGGTAATGAGTCCCAAAGTTGTGCTCGCCCAGCGGCGACGTCATCGAACGAATGATCGTCGAATGCTGCATGCTCGCCGCCGTTCGCGGCATCAGTTCGCTCAACTGGATCCCAGCAACGGATGTCGGAATGACACCAAACGGACCGCGGATTTCTTTGGGAGCACTCGGTTTGGGGTCGAATGACTCCAGATGACTGGGGCCACCGTCGAGCCAAATCAAAATGCAGGACTTCGCCTTCGCCGTGGCCGACGCCATCGCCGGACGAGCGAACAAGTTGGGCAGTCCCAACCCGAAGGCCGAAACGCCACCAACGCGAAGGAAGTCTCGACGAGGTGAAGCATTGTGCTGGTGCATGTGATTCTGCTCAATGATTGGTCGTGAATTCATGGCAATTCAAAAGAGCCCAAAGGAAGTCCTGGCATCTTTCCGCTTTCTGTTTGGCATCGCCCGAGTCGATCCGCGCAACCCAATCGCTGAGTTCATTCTCCGTGGGCGATCGACTCAATGCCCGCACGTAAAAATCGCGAACGAGATCGCGGGTGGCGGTTTCGTCTCGGAGCATCTGTTGAAGTCGACCCGCATCGTCGACGAGCAAGCGGTTCAACAACTCTCCGTTCATCAAGTGCAGTTTCGATGCGATGCCGCGAGCATCACCGACGGGTGAGGAACAGTTTTCACCGGGTAGGCATTGGCCGAGGAACTGAAGTTGATCCGACGTGGTCGCGCGCTCGACGACATTGATGAATCGGGCTTCGCCGTGGTTCACACCCGTGGCATCGCTGATCGCGTCGGCCAACACTTCCGCCGAAAGCGTTTTGCGAATCGCGTGCGAGTAGAATCGGCTGGACGACTCCGAAGAACTGGCTCCCGGGGACGTCGCCGCCCTCTGGTAGGCCGATGATTCGCAAATCAAACGAATCAACGGCCGAAGCTGAAACCCGTTCTCGGCGAAGAACACCGAGAGTCGATCGACCAGCTTCGGATGTGACGCCGGGTTGGTTTGCCGAAGATCGTCGACGGGGGTGATCAAACCTTGACCCATCAACGCGTCCCACACTCGCACAACCATCGCTCTGGCGAACGTTGGGTTGTCGGCCCGCGTCAGCCACTCCGCGAACTCGCGTCGATTATCGGCACCAGCAGGCAGGAAACGTTGGCCGGGAATGCGAGGGATCGCGTCGGATTCGGTCCGTGGGTGAATCACGGAACCGTTTTCGGTGAATCGCACGTCCTTCGCCCGTTGGTACCCGGCAAAGATCGCCGCCAACCCGTGGTAATCGTCTTGCGTCCATTGGTCGAGCGGATGATTGTGGCAATTGGCACATCGCAAACGCACGCCCATCAACACTTCGCTGAGGTACTCGGCCTCCTCGCGAGGGCCCGCAAAAAAACGATGCACCGTCGCGGCTCCGTTTCGGTGCGTGTCACCTTCGGACGTGATCAACTCCGTCGCGATGGTGTTCCAGCCGGTGTCCGCGTCGACGCTTTGTTGCAGCCAAGCATAGAACGCATTCGCGGCGACCAGATCATCGCCCGGTTTTCGCAACCGCAATTGGATGGCCAGTCGATGCGTCCAGTATTCCACGTAGCCATCCGAATCGAGCATGGACTCGATCAAGCGTGTTCGCTTGGATGGCTCGTCGTCGTTGGCAAAGCGTTGCACCTGAGATGGCGTCGGCAGTCGTCCGGTGAGATCGAGCGACAGCCGACGCAAGAACGATTCGTCATCGGCGGCTCGCGCGGGCGTCAGTCGCAACAGCCGCAACGTTTCGTTGATCTCGTCATCGATCCAGTTGTCGGCATCCCAATCCGATGCCATGACGGGCGTGGAACCAATCGGAATCGTACACGAAATCGCCGCCATCTGGTCGGCGAATCGAACGATGACCGCGTGTCGGCCTGGACCGGTGACGGTTGCCGCGCCGAGTTCATTAACGACAACGGCCGACTCATTTTGGCTCACGTAAACCGCTTGGTCGGTGACGTCTCTTTGCACTCCATCGTCAAAGATTGCCGTGACCTGGATCTGTAAACTGGCCGGAACCGAATCGGCAATGAATTCCCGTGGCTCCACAACCAGCCGGTCGAGTTGTCGCTGTTGCGATCGGTGGGCACCCTCGCGGATCCATTGAGCGATCGTCCGGGCGGGGCGTCCATCGGGATCCAACACTTCGCCACCACCGTGCTCCAATTGCCCCGTCGGTTTCGCAATCACGAGGCTTTCGGATGGTCGAAGGTGATTGAGTCTCCGACCGAACCGCTCGCGAGCAATCGTGCGATAGTCGAATGCGGGATCGCCACCGAACAGAGACAGTCGAAAGCCTGCTTGGCCCGCGGCGCTTCCATGGCAATTCGCCGCATTGCAGCCGGCCTTGGAAAGCAGCGGCATGATTTCGGTGTCAAAGTCGATTTCGGTTGCACCGGAGATGCCCATGCCGGAGATACCCATGAAGGCACAGACCATCACAACACCGGCGATTTGCATGAAACCGTTCACTTCGACTCGGCCTCGTCGCGTTTTGCAATTGGTGACATTTCCTTGCCCCACTTCTGCAAGTATCGCTGAGCTTCCACGGTGCCATAGTTCGACAGCCGGTCGCCGCCAACGATTTGATTGGCGGCCTGGTGGATACGTTCTCGAAACCAGGGTGTTTTGCTGGCCATCTCTTCGATCTTCTGCGCGGCCAGTTCGACTTCGTCCGGTGTCGCGGTCTTCTGAATCAGTGGCGACATCATGCTGCGATAGATGCCGTTTTGTTCGGGCGACGGTTGGCCCTTGCGAGCCCTCATGGCGGGTTCTTGGAATCCCATTTCCGCCAGCGTCGGAGCCTTGTCGCTACCCAGGGCTTTTTCTATGGCCTGACCAATCTTGGGGCCGTCGGATTGGATGCTTGGTTGAATCAGCGGGAAGTTTGCGATCACTTTGCCTTCCCTGGCAACCAAGATGGTGAGCGTCATCTTGCGATTCAAACCATAGGCTCCGGGCCCTTCGATGCCATCGGTGGAAATCAGGGGAGCGACGCCTTCGGGCAAGGCACCCCGTGCGCGGCGAAACCAAGCCTCTGTTTCGGTCGGGTCGGCCGTCAAGAAAACCAAGTGCGATTTCAAGCCGGCCTGTTTCTTCGTGTTGGCATGGTTCACAAGCAAACGCGTCAACCCGATCGATGGCCGGGTGACTTGATGGACAAAGACCAACAAAGTCGGCTCGCTCGATTCGGTTTCCAGAACACGGACGCTTTGTTCGACGGGATCACCCAAAACCGACTTCGCGTCGAACGAAACCAGCTCTTCGCCCACCTGCGGCCCCGAAAAGAGGGCATCTTCGGACGAGACCACAGCCCCAAAACAGAGAACGATGGCAGGGATGAACATGAGTCGCATCGCGGGAGTCCTTGCAAGGATCAAATAAAACAATTCCTTTATTGTCACCTCAGCGTTTGCGCGATGCAATAGGAGCATCCGCATTGCGTTGCCGTCTTCAAACACGTCGTCACAATTCATTCGGTGGGACCACATAGCAGCGTCTCTCCGAGACGCTGGAAATTGCGAGTCTCCGAGAGACTCGCCGACGTGAGGTTCTGCCCGTTCCGTCGCCGACCACGATGGTTGCCGGAATCGGTTCCGCCTCCAGCTCCAATTGCCTGAAAAGGCTTTCGGCAATGTTGTTATTACCACGCCAATCCGTTGCCCGTTCGGATACGTGAACTGGTCCATGAAACGGCCACCGGTCTGGTCCGCCAGCCGACGACTGGCGTCACCAATGTCTTCGCCCGGACCGACCAGGTGCCACTTGCCTCCATCCAATTCAATCTGCTCCAACTTCTGTTTCGAAGTGGTCGCAGGGACAACGGCGATGAAGGGAACGCCAAGCAAACGGGCAAAGTAGGCCTCCGAGACGGCAGTCGATCCGGAAGACGCCTCGACAATGTGTGTGCCTTCATGAATCCCTCCATTGCACAACCCATAGAGAAATAGCGACCGAGCCAAGCGATGTTTCAATCACCCGCTGGGGTGCGTTGATTCATCCTTCAAATAGATCGGTGTCGCTGGACAATGAAGCAGGTCGACGCGAATCATGTGCGTGTCCGCACTGCGATGAAAGTCTGCTTCGATGGCCGCGATCGCGTCATGCACCCAACGTCGAGATAGTCATTCTTCCTAGGTTGCAAATACTGAAAACCGAGTGCGTCGATTGCGGTAGCCTTCGAGTATCGCTGTTGCCCTGGCCACGGTGTCAGCCAAACAGTGGCCCGATGACCGCAAAATCCCAAGCAAAACGACTCGGGAAAAGCAGGGAAATGAAAATTGCGTTCTCAACTTGCTTCCAATAACTTCAGAACGGAAAAATCGATTCCTGACGTGTTTCCATCGATTTCCAAGGAACAAACCGATGCTGCGACTTTGATATTGCTTTCATTCGGTCTACCGATGGCGTCTGATTTCGTCAAGCGTCTTGCACACCGGGGCGGTTGGCCTCGACCACAAACGATCGTCGCACGGTGGTTGTTCCGCCGGGTTTCAAAACGTCGCTGGTGACCATGTAATCCGATCGCCAATGCGACGGCGTGACTTCACACCGGACGTAGCCTCGTTCGGCATTGAAGAATCGCAGCCCAGGATTGACGCTCATCACCGCGTCGTGATTGCCCGGAACGCGGTGCCCATTGCCGCCGCTGGACAAGGACGTGCCAACGAACTCTGTGGCAATGATCGGTTGTTCGGCGATGCGATCGTCGACACGCAGTTCATTGACCCAGTTCGAATGAATGTCACCGGTCAGAACGATCGGGTTGGGCACCTGGCGATTCTTCAAGAAATCCAGAATCACCGCTCGCTCGCTGGCGTACCCCGGCCACTGATCCATCGAAAAGAGCGGGTCTTCCGCGTTGCCGTTGCGATCCACCAAACCCATCATGACCTGTTGCGCCAACACGTTCCACGTGGCATTGGTTTGAATCAATTGATTGCACAACCAATTCCGTTGATCACGCCCTAAGATCGATTGCTGCTTGTCAAACGCTTGCTCGTTCAACGATGATTTCCGGTCCCCGTTGGGTTGGTCGGATCGATATTGCCGCGTGTCGAGGATCTGGAATTCGGCAAGCCGTCCATACGACGCACTGCGATACAATCGCATGTCGCTGCCGCGGGGGATGCTTCGCGATCGCAGCGGCATCATTTCATAGTAGGCCTGGAACGCGTTAACGCGACGGATCAAAAAGTCGACCGGGTCAACGTCGAGTTGCTCGGATTGCTCGCCCGCCCAATTGTTGTCCACCTCGTGATCATCCCACGTCACGAACCAGGGGCATTGTTCGTGCATGTGACGTAGCAAAGGGTCCGAACGATACTGGGCGTGGCGAGACCGGTAATCATCCAGCGAATCCAGTTCACCACCGTGATGCGATCGCACGGTGTCCTGTTTGCCAGCGTACTCGTAAATGTAATCACCCAAGTGAAACACAAGGTCAGGCTCATCCATCGCCATTTGCTCATAAGCCGTGTACAGACCCTGTTCATAATTCTGACAGGACGTGAACGCGAAACGCAGTTTCGACGGCATGCTATCGGGCAAAGGCATCGTCCGCGTGCGTCCGATCGAGCTTTCCGCGTCACCACAACGAAACCGGTACCAGTACCATCGATCCGGTTCCAGGCCAGCCAACTCGACGTGGACGGAATGGCCCAACTGCGGGCGCGCCACTGCGGCCCCCGATTGAACGATCGTACGCATCGTTTCGTCCGACGCGATTTCCCACTGCACCCGGCAGGACGCCGGTTTCATCCCACCGCCCGGCTGAAGCGGCGAGGGAGCGAGCCGCGTCCACAACACCATGCCGTCGTGGCTGGGGTCACCCGACGCCACCCCCAAACAAAACGGATTGTCCCGAAAGGATATCGATTCCTGGGCGACGGACGATGCTGATTGCAACGCCAACGTCGACAAGCTGCCCGCGAACGTCAAAAACCAACGACGGCTTTGATGTCGGCGGTGAAGTTCGTTCAACAAACGGTGAGCGTTTTGCGTCGCTTTCAAATCATTCATATTTTTCATATTTTTCATATTTTTCATAGTCATGATGTTCAATTTCCGAAAAATCGGGGAGAGGGAGCGTCAACGGAATCACGGCTTACTCAGCCAGTTTTTGGGCCAGTGATTCAATCTGCACTTCGGTCAAACGCTTGCGGGTCTGCATCAACATGCTCTTGAAATGGGCGATCCCTGTTTCGCTGGAGGGATAGCCGATGTTGTCTTCATCCTCGGGACGATTCGATGTCACCAACGGCTTGCCTTTCTCGTCAAGAATCGCGTACCGGGGAATCCCGCCACCGGCACCCGCGCGGATCTCCTGCATGATCTCGCGAGCCCCTTCGAATCGGTGATCCGTTTTCACTAAGACGAAGTCCTCCTGCCAAACAGGATTCTCTTTCAAGAAACGGGTGAGCAAGTGACAAGGTTCGCACCACATTGCCGTCTCCTGAACGATGATTCGCTTGTCTTGTTCGATCGCGTCTTTCGTTGCCGCTTCCAACAAGGCTTTCGCCATGACTTTGTCGGGCAAGTGGGACTCGAGCAGCGCCAGCAGTTTTTCTTTCAACAGTTCGCCATCGTCGGTCAGGTGTCCGTCATTGCTTGCCAATCATCGCCACCGAAATCCTGGGGGACGCCTGACACGTTGCCGTTTGCCAAGCAGGGAACCAAGCGAGCGTGGCATGAACCGTCGCTCCCGTCGCCGGATGGCCCGCCGCGTCGGACGACACTGCCGGTCACTTCCGTCACCGCGGGCGGATCGTCCGACGCTCCAGCGAATGAAACCGAAAATAGCAAACAAACGAGCAAGGCAATCGCTCTACGCATGACAGAGGCCTTCTGAGGAAATAAATCGTTGCCCGTATTCTAACGCCAAACGCCCGCCGTGAGTTGTCTCTTCACCCCGTGATACAAAAGATACGTCACGTCATTGTCGCGACGTCGGGTTTTGGCGTGATGAGCGAATCATCCTTCATTCAGGTTCCCTTCCTCTTCTTCTTCTTCTTCTTCTTCTTCTGTGCGAGCCAGCCATCGGCTTCGAGGTGCTCGAAATTGGGGAAATCCGAGATCGGCGAATGGACTTGCCCGGATTGGTCGCCCATTTGATCTTTGAACACGCCGGCGAACGACGCGACGATTCGGTTCGTCTCTTCCAAACTCTCCCGCAATCGATCGATATCGCGGTTCTCCCAGCACTCGGAATCGTCGCCGACTCGATGCAGGATACCGATTTCTTTGGCAAAGTCGAACAACTCGACCAGTCCAAGGTGGTATCTTAAAAAATGATCGATGCCCCCGTACTTAGGATTGCTCGCGTACTGTATTTTTCAAAATGGAAGCCAATGCCAGCGTGGCAAACCGGTCGACCAATCGCGTCCATCGACCGTCGTGATACGCGGCAAACGCGACAACCCGATGGTCGCCGTTTCGCAACCCTCGCCAGGCTGAATCGTCATTCGAAAAAAGCATTCATAATAAAGCGTGAGTCCGATGGATCGATTCCAGTGCATTGGAGTGGAGTGAAAGAACCGGCGGGTTCAAGGAACTCGCGTCTTATTGTTTCGCTGTCGCTTAGCCGCCGCCCGCGCTGGATGCCGGAGGAGAGACGTACGGAAGCAAGCGTGCGATATTGCGTGCATCGTCAATGCCACGATGATGGGAACCGGAAAAAGTCAGCCCAACCAAACGCAGCGCCGCAGGGACGCCGAGTTTCTTGCGTCGCCCATGGGCGGAGGCGAATTCCGCCTTGAGGTTGATGTGGCGATCACCCAATGGGTAGTCAACGTCATGTCGAGAACAATCGGACTCGAATTGCGTTCGGTCGTAGTTGCCCCATGAGCAAAATACGAACGGATCGAATCCGTTGGCCCAATCGATGAGGTTGGACAAGGCGCCAGCAAACGACGGTGCAGAATCAACCTGAGATTGAGAGATATTGGTCAGGTTGCGACAGAAATCGGTCAGGTTCGGGTTGAGTACCGGGCGGACAAAAGTCTGGAATTCGTCGAGGGGTTGGTGCGTGGTTGGGCAAACCATCACCGCACCAATTTCCACGATTTCCATGTCGGTACGTGGAAACGAATTGTCATCGCAACACGTCGCTTCAAGGTCGATAACGAGAAAGTATTCCATCAACTGTGAGCGTCCAACGGGAGGTTTTGCCGACACCGCCGTTGCCGAAGGTGAAGACATTGAATTACAAAAAACATGGCGAAACAAAACATCGAGGTGCAGTAACGGGAGATTCCTGCGTCGCCGTTCTTAACCAAAGAGAACGACATTGCACACCGAAAGACTCCCGACGACGATAGCAGCGACCAGGTGTCAAAACTATGTTAAAAGTCTCATTCCCTTAACAGAACACGATGAATTCGGAGCTCCTGATGGGTGCCGCGGTCGGTTAGTCTGTCGTTCTCGTTAACGCCAACACTTGTGCCGGGTTTCATGGCCGCAATGCGAGTCAGGATGAATGCCGCTTCCGTCTCGGTGAATTCAGTGAGACCGTCCGAGGTTGATTCGCGGACACGGGCAACCAAGTCAGCGGCAGTCATCGGATCGACCTCCGAAACGTACGCGACCTCAGCGGGCAGGCCAGAGTCCAAGCCAACAAAGTAGTGCACGAGTTTTCGCACGCGCTTTTTGGGCTTCCGCCCAAAAGGAGCAGGGATTGTCCATTCACCTTCGCAATGGTGATTGTTTCCGGTAAGGCGATCCGTACCAACGAGGACACGTGTGAATCCGGTCGTCGCTTCGGGCTCGAAGTCCGGTGGAAGCATCCACGGGTTGAGAGGTGAAGCCTCGCGGTCCGCAGCAGTTTGGATCGGCATGTCTTCAGGAACGTTCAGCAAGACCTCGCAGTCGCAGTACCCACCGTGGTTATCGAGAACGTCGAATAGCTCGCCATCGTCGATGCTGTTTTCGGCTGCCCACTGTTGCGTGAATCGTCGAGAATGGTCGCAGCCATTCGAGCGAACCCGAGCGTCAACAAAGTCGCGAAGCGATTCCACCGTTTCGGGTTGAAGTACAAGTGGCATAGTGAGGTGTCAGCGCCGCGAAAAATGAGTAAGCAAATGGTTTCCACACGACCAGCGAAAGAAGCACTGTGCAAGGGTGCGTCACCCTCGGGATCGGTTTCGGTGTTCGGGGCTGTCCCAGACCACTAGGCATTCACGCTCCCAAGTCGGCCCCAGTGTCCGGTAGCAAATGATTCGATGTTGTGCAACGCAAGCAGATCAGATGGGGCCCATGCGTGGCGTGTCAGGATGTTTGGCATACCACTCGTCAAAATAATCATAGTCAACCCGTACCAGTGGATGGGAATCGTCGACCTCGGAAACGTATTCACACTTGAATCGCACTGCGTATCCGACTTCCAGCGTCTTCCAGTAGGTCGCCGACCAAGGATGCCGAATAGGTCGTCCTACGCTTTCTGGGAAGACTCGCAAAGAATTCCATGGTACGACGTAACGGAAGGCGCGTTCTGAATTCTCCCGTGTGGTTGCAGCGATTTCAAGGACATTTTCTTCCTCCCAATTCCATTCGAACGAGTGGTAGCGATCCCAATCGGCACATGAAAATCGTTCCCAACGTTCGCCGCCTTGCGGTGTCAAATGATACCACCGCTTGGTTTCACCCGGATGATCGTACACAAGCCATGATTCGATCTGCTGCCGGTCTGGAATGAATTCAGAGTCGCCGTCATCGGTGGCGACAATGTCGCCGTCATCGGTGGCGACAATGTCGCCGTCGCGAGCTAGGCGATCCAGTAGGTTGAGCATGTCGGATCGCGATAGATTGTGGTAAGGCTTGTTCCATTGAGCCTCAATTCCATCGCGCGGACCAACGATGCGGGAGAAAGGCACACCAAACTTAACTGCCGTTTCGAGAATCCAAAATTCTGCGTACTTCATCGGGACGTTTCGTTCGTGCAACCGGAGGTTTCGCCGGCGCGGTTCGTGAACGACGCAATCGACATTGAATTTTGGACAGCGATTGATACGCCAGCGGCGGTGAAATACCAACGTAGGAAATCCACGTTATCGGACCGTAACACCTCGTGGTGAACTAGAGCTCGCAAGTGATGCGAGCGATCTTACCTGGGTAAACTCGCTTAACGGGAATTTTGATACCGTAACGGAGAATTTCACGTTCAATTGCTTCGTCGATTTGTTCTTCTGAATAACGCGATGAGAAATGTCCAAGGACTAACATGCCAATGTTGCTATTGGCAACCATCTCCATCACAGCATCCAGCGAACTATGTTTATTTCGATTGGGATTGTCCGGTTCGATTTCATCGGCGGTCAGGAAGGTTGCTTCGTGTAGAAGGATCTTTGCCTGTTTGTAGCGTCCATCCGTTTCGATGGGAGTATCACCTGAGTAGATCAGTTCGGTAGAGCGAGATTCGTCGGTGATCTGTTCCACCCCGCGTTTTGCGCGAATTGCGGCAATCTCACTTCCATCCAGTCCCACAAACTCGGGTTTCAATTTTCGACTGATCGACTCCGCTATGAAAGAAAGGCTCTTAACCTTGCCGCCATCGGTTGGGATATGGCGGTTCTCGATTGCCCGGATAGCAAGATTGTCGCGAATCTTGATTTCGGAGCCCGGTAGCATCGGCAACCACTGCGTGCCTGACATGTGTGGGTCGAATTTTACAGAAAAGTCTCTCAAGGCCGGGAACGAACCCGAATCTCTTGGGTAGTGGATCCGAAGATCCGGACGGCCATTTAACTGTTGGAACTGCAATAGCCCCGTCAGGTGGTCGCGATCGGCGTGTGAGATAAAGGCGTGTTTGATCTTTCGCGACTTTTGCAGCAGATTGGCGCAGACGCCGTCACCACAATCAAACAGCACACCGTATTCCTCGACGAAATACCAGGTCGCAAACAGCGCGGTTGAGTAGCCAGTGATCGAGAGTTTTCGAGACATGAGTGCAAGCGTACCGGATCAATGACAACACTGTAAGACAACTCGTCAGATCATGATGACGAAATCCCTATAACGAGAGGTTTCTTACGTCACCGCCGTGAACGAAGCGAGTGACTCTGAGTAAGTGAAGTTGTACAAAAACAATCGCCCGTTGCCAAAGAGCGAAGGTGATCCCGAAGGGACTGTGCGTAAAAACCATGTTTTCGGGCACGGTGACCCGGAAATACGGTCTCAATCCCCCCGAGATTCGTCGTGTTCGTCCTCCACTACGGAAATAGCAGGCGAGAAAAATGGATCGTCCATCGCGTTTAGTGCGCCGCGATACAATCGCCACACGCGGAATGCGTTAGTGAAGTCGTCGACACCCGCCCCCAACGAAGCGCAAGATGTTGGCACGCCAAACATCATACCAACGGATCGCGGATTGAACAAAGAGCGAGCGTGTGCCGTCGTCTCTATCGGAGAAAAACGCGATCGAAGCGAACGACGTACATGGCCGAGGAATTCTCCAATTGAGAGCTGCCTCGGCGGAAAAACCATGTTAGGCGACCGGCGCATCCTCGTCGAATTCACCACCCCGAATACACTGCAAGACTGCGAACAAGCCGCGACGACTCTGAGCATCATCATCGGCATTGAGCCATTTTTCGTCGTAGCGTTTCAAGTCCGCATCAATGTTCTCGGGGATGAGCCAGTGGCCAGACCCTCGAAGCATCGCGTTAATGTTGTGCAGTGAGTCAAGGATGTCGTGGACCTCTCGAATCGTTACAGCATCGCCGTAGCGAATCCGGAAACGCAAGTCGGTAATGGCACGCTCAAGCACGAGCGTGTAGTGGTATCACTGTTCGTCGGAAAGCGCTTCCACGTAGGTCGCCTAACGGGAGGTTCTTGCGTCGCCGAACTCCACCGCAGAGAACGACATTGAACTACGAACGATTCTACCAAGGCCAACGCCCGTCGCCAAACAGCAAAGGCGATCGCGGGCTTGCAGTCGAAGGAACTCGACCGAAGCGATTGATGTTGCCCACTGAAAGACTCGCCACCGACGCCAGCGGCGACCTTGAATAAAAACTATGTTGTCGGACATTGAAGCGGAGAAAGGCTAACCACCACGAACAGAGTTTGGCGAAAACTGAATACCGAACGAACGATGGAACGCGAGTACAAGGAACGCGTAACGTTCAGGATCCAGCGATGATGCAGCGGCATCACGGAATGAAGGGTAAGCATTGCCACCACCGGCGTTGATCTCGCGGCCACCGATCAAGCCTTGGATTGTCCACGACATTCCATCGATGACAGAGTCGCCGCATTCTTCGGGATCATAGTCGGGTCGCCAGTTCCAAACGTCAAGTAAGTCAAGGGAAGCGATGAACGATTCAATCCGGTCTTGCGGCGCGGAGGCAGGCTGAACAGCGGGCAACGGTTCGCCGGAACCATTGCGACCACGGAAACGAATGTGACCACCCTTGAGACGCCAAGACGTCGAGCCAGTGAAGGCGTGTTGCTCGCAAAGCTCGAACCAAGGATCGGATGGCAACGTGAATTCTTTACGGCTATGACCGACAATATGTTTCTAGCGACAGCCTGTCGCATCATACGCAATGCGGGCCCGCTCCTTAAGCAGGTTCGGGAAAGTGTTTCGGTGCATTCGCCGTTTTGGCGCTAGCCACGGTTCTCGCGTTGAACCGGGGCTACCGCCCAAACGGCGAATGGAGTTATACGCATTGAATTACCCGAACCTGCTTAAAATGGATTATTTTTGGCGGCATGGGTAATGAATTGCAAGTTCTTGAGTTGGTTTATCGATTTTTGTGGTTGATCCGGCGGAAGCGTGCGCCGGAGGTTTTCCAGGCATGACTGCAGTGTCCAACGAGATTGGTGCCTGAGTATGGATGCTGGTCGACTACCAAGCCGGAAGAACCGCAATCGAGCTCTGCAGAGGTGCCACTCGACAAGGGAGATCTCGGTCGCCAGCGTCTTCCTGCAAAAGCGGTGCGACAATGGTCGCCAACGGTCCTCGGCGGATTTCGGTTCGCCGAGGACGATTTCTCATCAAATCATGGGGCACGGGAGACATGCCTTGAAAAACCTCGATCCTGGGGTCGGCGCACGCTTCCGTCGGGTGAACCCCTTTAGTTTACTCGCAATTCGCAAAAACAGTTGTGATTTCTCGCTTCGGTGTCAGGTCGGCGGGGTCGAATTGGGGTGCATCGGAGCACTCGGGGATGCCCTACGGGCGGATTCGATTCACTACAATCAGGGGCATGAACCCTTATGAACCTCCGGCACCGCAACTCGACCTGACTCGACGTGGCGTGACGTTACTGCCGAAATCGCTTTCCGATCGTACTCGGAGGATTGTGATGTGGTTCGGTTTGGCTCAATTCGTTTGGCCGTTGGTGGTGGCGTATTGGACGGATTCGGTTGTGATCGATATTTGGGCGATATTCATCGCGAGCAATGGAACAGTTATCCGGCGAGGTTCGTTCAAACGGTTTCCGTGGACGGCGTTGATGTGCTGCGTCTATCCGGTGATTTTGATCGTGTCGATGTCCAGCGTGGACGTGTTGGACTTTTGGAACTGGATCCCCAGTCGATCTTCTCCCAACCTGTTTCTCCAGTTGGTGTCGTCGGTTTGGGCGGGGTACGCGGTCGTCGAGATCGTCCGCTGCTATTTTTGGCACCGGCGTGTCGAGCACGATTCGACTCCCGAATCAGACGATTGATTTGCTGCGTGGTGGTGGGTAGGTCGTTCGAATTGCCCTCCCCAGAAAACTCGTTAAAGGCTCGATTGCCGACCCTCCCCCAGCTGTGCTCGGGAGGGTGAAGAACGCCTTGCTCGGTGGGCCATAAAAAGTGGCGTGGCCTGGGCTACTTCCGTGGCACAACGCGGTGGAAATGCAGTTGAACTTCCTGTGCGACGACTCGGCGAACGCCTTCGACTAGACACTTCGGTTCGTTTTCCCGTTCGCCTTCGGCGATGATTTCTTCGATCGGGGTTCCCGGTGCGACTGAGAACGTTCTCTGGTTGATCGTTTGGTTGCCGGCGTCGAGTTCCGGGATGATAAAATGGCACGTCGCACCGAATGTCAGCATCCGCGCGTTGTTGGCATCATGGTAGGGGCGGAACCCAGGGAAACCGGGCAGCAACCCGTGATGCAAATTGATGATCCGTCCGCCCGCGAATTGCCAACAGACGTCCGCCGGTAACACCCGCATGTAACGAGCGAGGATCAGATAGTCGATTTCGAACTCGTCGAGTGCGTCGACGAGAGCGGCGTTGTCTGCGCCGCCGTTGCCGTCACCGATCATCCGAAATTCCGCACCGAATTCCTGGGCGAGCGGCGCGAGTTTTTTGCGGTTGGAAATGATGACGGGCGCATCGGCTCCGATCACGCCGTCGGCGACCGCTTGCAAGACCGCTCGTGGTGTGTGTTCGACATACGTGCAGGCGATCGCGAGTTGAGACCGGCGCTGCCTTTCATCGGGGCGGCCACCCACCGGGCTGGAACCTTCAGGGCTCCACACGCGGATCGACAATCCGGTTTTCTCTCCGATTTGTCGCATCTCGTCCTGCAAGCCGGCCAGCGAGATCCCGGCTGCGGTCGACGACGTCGGATCGAACTCGATCCGGCATAACATCGCGAACAACGACTCTTCGTCGTGGTCATACATCTGGATCTCGGCGATCCGAGCCCCACGACCGGTGAGATGGTGGATGATCGGGTCGGCCAATCCCGTGTGATCGGGACCGAGCGCGGTGATGACAACTTCCATGAGGTGTGGATCGAGAGGAGAAAACGGAAATGAAAGGAAGATCACCAGAGTGGACTTCGGTGGCAACCCGAGTCAGAATACCGGCTCAATTCTAATATTTACCACAGCAACCGTTCAGCGTCTCGATCGATGGCAAAAACGAAAACCAAGCCAAAACCTAAAACGAACAAGCAGCCTGTCGCGAACGCGAATCCGAAACGCGGGCCTGACGCGACGCCGGAGGCGACTCGCCAACGGGTTCGGCGGCGTGCGGATTTGCCTGCCGGTGAGAACCTATGCGATCATTGCACGGCGAAATGTTGTCACTATTTCGCGTTGCCGATCGACGAACCGGTCTCGCGGAAAGATTTCGATTTCGTCCGCTGGTATCTGCTGCACGACCGGGCGACGGTTTTCGTCGACGAGGAGACTTGGTATCTGCTCGTCCACACGACGTGCAAACACCTGCAAGACGATTACCGATGCGGGATCTACGAAACCCGTCCGGAAATTTGTCGCGAGTACACGACCGACAGTTGTGAGTTCGAAGATGATTGGTGTTACGAACGTTATTTTGAAACGCCTGAGCAAATCAACGAATACGCTGACGCCTTATTCGGCCCGCAATTCGAACAAGCCGGGAGGCGAAAACAGGATTCGATCCGCCGCCGACGTGAAACCGGTTTGCCGGTCGTCGGCTGAGCGTTGTCGCTTGGTCTCCGAACCGAGGGCGACTCGATTTAGATCCCTTCTTCGCCAGAAACGTAGTCCTCGGTTGCCTTATCCGCTTCGGCTTGTTCCAAGCCGTCGTCTTGGACACCCACGGGAGCCGTGGTGGATCCACATCCGGTGAAGGGTAAGGAAAGTAGACATCCGAGCATGATCATCACGGCGGTCATTCGATTGAAATGGGATAGCATTGCGTCAGTCAGGTAGGAGGGCAAAGAAAATCCCCACCAAACAGAATGCTTGGCGGAGACGAAACTAGGAAAAACGATTCGCTTCCAACGCGTTTGAGGCGCCGGAGGCGAGAAGGAGATTAGAGCTGTTCGATGTCAACAGTCTCTTTATCGCCGATGCCACCGACGGCACGCCACAACAGGAACTCGACCGAGTCGGTAACGAACTTCACCGATCCATCGCCCATCAGGACTTGAACGCCGCCGGTATGTAAGGACCGTGCCGCGTACATGTTCCGATCACTGTTGCCACCACAATCAAAAAGTTTGGAATTGGGCGTCATCAACGTATTGAACGCGACTTCGCTGGCTTGGTAACCGCGCAACCAAGTATTGCCCCTCGCTCGGGTCGAGTTGGCGTCGGGATTCCCGGTCAATGGGCAACCGTTATCGTTTGCAGTCACGATCAGATTGCCGACCGCGCCGGTCGTTTGCTCGCGATAGCCGCGGGCACCTCTCATGGTCGAATTGACTTGGATGCGAGGATGTCCGATGACTCCCTCGGCAACGGCTACGGTGTTGGAAAGCCCATCGAGGATGTCCCGGAACTTACGGTAAGTGGTCCGGTTATTATTGTTGGCATTCGACCGAATACAATCAAAAAATCCGACTCCTTGACCGTTCCATCGCAGTCGGCTGTCCGGTCCGTTGGACGCAAAATAATTGGTCGGCGCCCAATCGATATGCGACGCAATGCCTGCGTGCCGAACACTGGTCGAATCGTTCCAGATGCTCGCACCGGTTCCGGGTTCCGAGGGGCAGCGGAACGCGCTGACGACCGTCGGATTCGCTTCATTCCAATTGCGGTTGAGGGGTGGAGAACCGGCCCACCATTGGTGAATCGAGAAATCGATCCGTTCGTACAACGCGGTTTCTTCAATGAAGGGAAGAATCCGGGCCGACCAACTGTAATTTTGTGTGTTCCAGTTTGAAATAGCGGGATTCACATTATCGTGACGATCACGCATCGCCGGAATGGCTTTGTAAGCGCTGTGATAATTGTGGATCGCCAATCCGATCTGTTTCAAGTTGTTGGAACATTGCATCCGGCGGGCAGCTTCGCGTGCCGCCTGAACGGCAGGCAGCAGCAGGCCCACGAGAACCCCAATAATTGCGATCACGACTAGCAATTCAACCAGCGTGAATCCGTCTCGTCTACGAAATTTCATGACAAAAAACCTCTTCGAAAAGTGAGAAAAGTGACCGATATTGACCGGTCTGGATCAGCGTTTGATCCGACTCCGATCTATTGTTGTACCGGAATCCCAAGGCTCAAGCAACAAAATTCAGCCGCTAAATGACATTAAAAGTGAGATTTTCACCATCCATGCTTATTTTACACACGCTCAGATTGAGCGATTTCACACATTTCCTTTCTCTATTTCCCCTAATCCGAGTAAATCCAGCGCCGACACGACGGCGATCGTGTTCACCGAATCCAATGGTCCGTAAAGCGCAATCCGGGTGCGAAATTGGTCTTCGGCATATGGCATGACAAACATGCGGAGTCCGACGGTTGAGCACTGCAAGGGACGATTCGGTCGTCCGGTGGGGTTCGTGATCGCCCAACATGCGACGATGCGTTCGCCGTATTCGGAATCGCAGCGACATGACATTGTCGGCAGATCGCTTCGAAATACGACGGTTTCGTTCGTGATGGTAAATGCGGATCGTGGCAGGTGATGCAGTCCATCCGAGGAAAGATGTCCGCGTTCTCGGGCGCGTTGGCAACTTGAAAACACCGGCTCATGACCAAACCCACCGGCGCGAAACGAACGAGGTGTTTTTCATCAATCGAAATTTCCTCCGGTTTCATCTCATCGCTGCGGCGGTGACACTCGCCGCATCGATTCACCGCGTCCAACGGCGAGAGTTCATTCCACAACGGAATGGTGGAATCATCGCCGCCCGATGCCGCATGCTCACTGGTCTCGAAATGGCACCGATTGCAATCCAGCCCAGGCTTGCCGTGGAACAACGTTTCCTCAGGCATGCTGCTGACGTGGCACCCGAAACACCGGCGGGCGTCCGCTTCGCTCTGCTTTTCGCCTAACCGAGGCACTCCGGCGGGGTGTTCGGAGATTCCCGGCGTCGAGCGAAATTGCCCGTCGGGAAAATAAGAGACCGACAACTGTGTTAATCCGTCCGGATCGAGTGCAACCGGCGTCAACGCATGTCGTCCCGAACCGAACACCCAATCGACGCGGCGACGATATTCCAAATCCTCGCTGCCGATCCAGAGTTCTCCCTGATCCTCGGTGAACGAGAACTTCTGTCCGTTTACCTCGGCGGATTGATCCGCAAAGAGACGTCGCATGTCCGGATCACTGCCCGCGTGCAACGTGTTGGCGTGGGGTGAGGTGGCGAACCCGGCGACAATTTCCGCATGGCATTCGGCACAGGTACGCTCCTCGACGGCGTTGGTCGCAGACGTCAATCGACTCACCGGACGCGGCGAGGGATCCGACGTAATGTCGACCCATGCGAAAACCCCTCCTAGGAGAAGAACGCTCGATATTGTCCCAATCCATCCTGGCAAACCGACGCGTTGGGTGAACGAAGAAAGTTGCTGAATCATGGTTGAGGAGTCATGGTTGAGAATTTCTCGGATTCGGGGAACTCGGATCCCACTCGCGCCGACGGATTGGAACGAGTCGACCTATCGCTGGCGGGACCGACCGATTTTCGAACCACTGCAAATAACGCCCGGCGATCTTGGGCAAACCGCCCTCGATCGCGCCGCACAACCCAGCGTACATGAGCTGCGGATCCTGAGCATGGTTGGGCAACCGAAAATCATTGAGCACGATTAACTCCGCCGGTCCACCACGCAGATACTGGCGCACCCGGTCGCGGAGGATCGCGTCGACCGCACCAGACCGGCTCGCCGCCGGTGCCACGGAATCGTCCCACCGAAACGATACGGGCTCGGATCGCAGTGCGGCCAAGTCAATCGATTCGGTGTCGGGGTCAGGATCCAATGCGTCGCCAACGGATTCCGCGACGGCCCAGTATCGGAACCGGCTCGGTTGTCCGGATTCCGTTTTCTCGGCAACGGCGAGTTCGTACTGACACCGCGCGATCACGCTACCAATCGCGACTGTTTCAGGATACTCCGAGCGTGCGACGAACAACACACGCAGCGCCGCATAACGCAACCCCATCGCCCGAAACACCTCGGCCTGATGACGTACCGAATCCTCGTCAACGAGCATCGAGCGCAGTCCCCAGCGATCGCGGTCGAAGATCGATCCGGTCGAGATCGGGAACTCGTACCGCCAGGGCTGGAACTCAACAATCTCACGGCTCGCCAAAATCTCCACCATCCGCTCGGCGTAATCGGCATCGCCCGCCGGCGCATACGGAATCACAGGCGAATCGAGCGACAAGGGTTTCCAAATCGAAGGTTCCAACGATTCGATCAACTCGGTGTGACGATTCGAGATGACGAGTAGTTGGGTGTCGCGATTTTCCAGCGTGATCCAATATCCACCGGCCGAACGGTCGGTCCGCCAGTATCGCATCAAGCGTTGCTCTTTCAAATCATCGAGAACGCGGCGATGATCCGCGTACCGACCGGCGATGACGGCTCGCATCGCAACGTCTTGCAGTCGCATTGAATCGCGATCCTTGGATCGGTCGTTGGTTTCTCGATGCAAAATCTCCCACGCGAGCATCCCGCCACTGCGAGTATCGTCGGCCATCGCTGTACCGGATCGGCCCGACGATTCGAGCGAGATTCGCAGCATCCGGTTGTCCAATGACGCATCGATGCCCCACCCCATCGTGGCAAACGGATTGGTAATCGCGAGCACGACGAGGGCGCCGACCGGGCCGGCAAAACCGCCACCCCGCCGCCACCCCGGTGTCTCCGTTGGCACGATCCACCATCGCCCGTTCGCTCGCCAATCCGAGAGCACGTCGGACACCATCCAGACGAGCGACAAGATGACGTTGACCGCACACGACCAGGCCAAAAAATGGAACCAGATGAAACACCACACACCGGCGGGCCAGCGTCGAAAACCGCGAGTTTGAACGACTAACCAAACCAGCGAGAACACAACGAGAAACCCCATCCACCGATTCGTCCCATCGATCGTCAACGGTTGCCAGGGAGTGCCCAGTAAAACCGAAGGCGGGTTTCGCCATGAGGGAATGATCGCCGCGATCGAATCCGACCAAGCATGAACGCCTCGCGGATTCATCATCCCGCCCACGAACATCGCCAGCGCGACCGCACCTCGCTCGCGAAACAACGCCCATGATTGACGGTTCTCGCTCTCCACGGACGTGCGGTTCCAAATTAACCAAGCGACCAGGCCGGTGAGCATTCCCGTCGCGAGGTTCCCCCAAACGAGAAACAGTAACCATCCGATGAACCAAGACGGAATGCGTCCGTGATATGTCGTTGAATTCGACGTTTGAGCGACCCGGTAACGCATCGCGACCACGCCGACGATCGCGAGACAATCCACAAAACGAGGCGTCCCGTTGAGATCGTCGGCTAATGTCACCGCGGCCAAGGTGACGAGACACCAAACCGACGGGCCTGTCAGGGTCGATCGACTCGAATCGTTTCCCCGTCGTCGCGGCGCGAGCAACCACCACAAACCACCGCCGACAACGAGCACGCGAATCATCATGATCGCGTGTCCGCCAAGGGTTTGGTAAACGAGATAGAGTGGAACGCCACCGAGCCAATCCGCTTCCGCTCGCGTTTCGAGCGACAGCAGCGTTTGGCTCGGTTGCAACGAACCGCTCGTCACGACACTGCCACGACTGAGTTGCCACCAGAAATCTTCTCCGCGAAGCGGTTGAAAACCGATGCTCATGACAAGTATCCAGAGCGATAACCAGTGAACGATCGCAAGTCGCGATTTCACGTCGGCCTTCGAAACATCATCCGCCGGATTGCCAGTCGCATGACCAGCAGATGATTGTTTCTTATCGCGGTGTTTCGTTAAAGCGTCTCGGGATTTCATTCACCCAAGATACAACAAAACCCCTTACCGTTGCATCAGAGCGACCGGTGTTGATCCGTTTCGGATCGAACGGGGAACATCAAAACGATCGAGGTTCATGACTTTGTTCCAGGCGGCGACAAAATCGCGAACGAATTTAGCCTCGCCGTCTTCGCTCGCGTAGACTTCCGAGATCGCTCGGAGTTGCGATTGCGAACCGAAGACGAGATCGACCGCAGTGGCTCGCCACTTGAGATCGCCGGTGCTCCGATCGACGCCTTCGAAGAAGTGCTCGCATTGCTGCGATTTTTCCCAAGTCGTGTTCATGTCCAACAGGTTGACGAAGAAATCGTTGGACAACGTTCCGGGCCGCTCGGTGAAGACGCCGAGTTTCAAATCGTCGGCATTCAGATTCAACACCCTCATGCCGGCCACCAACACGGTCATCTCGGGCGCCGTCAGGGTAAGCAATTGGGCGCGATCGACGAGCAATTGTTCGGCGGGACGATCGAGCGTGCCACCGGCGTGGTTTCGGAATCCGTCGGCGAGCGGTTCGAGCACGGCGAACGAAGGCACGTCGGTCATCTTTTGGCTGGCGTCGGTGCGACCGGGGGTGAACGGAACCGGCACGTCGTAACCCGCTCGTTTCGCGGCCGTTTCGATCGCAACACTGCCTCCCAAAACGATCATGTCGGCGAGCGAAACTTGTTTGCCGTCGGATTGAGAATCGTTGAATGATTGTTGGATTTTCTCCAGCGACGTGAGCACCTTGTCCAACTCGGCGGGTTGGTTGACCGCCCAATCTTTTTGCGGTGCCAATCGGATGCGAGCGCCGTTGGCGCCTCCGCGTTTGTCGCTGCCGCGATAGGTCGATGCGGACGCCCAGGCGGTTTCAGCGAGTTGCGAAACGGACAATCCGGAGTCGCGAAGCTGTTGTTTTAACGACGCGATGTCGGAATCGTCGACGATCGCGTGATCGACGTTAGGAACCGGGTCTTGCCACAATTGCGGTTCGGCCACCAACGGACCGAGGCATCGCGAGACCGGCCCCATGTCACGATGAGTTAACTTGTACCATGCCTTGGCAAACGCCTTTTCGAACTGGTCCGGGTTTTCATAAAACCGTTTCGAGATTGGGCCGTAGATCGGATCGAGTTTCAATGCCAGGTCAGTGGTGAACATGATCGGGGCGTGCGATTTGTCCGGGTCGTGTGCGTCGGGGACGGTGTTGGCGGCGCCGTCGTTCTTGGGGATCCACTGCCACGCACCGGCGGGACTCTTGACGAGTTCCCATTCGTAGTCGAACAGGTTGTCAAAGTATCCGTTGGACCACTGGGTGGGGGTCGATGTCCACGCGCCTTCCAAACCACTGGTGATGGTATCGCCGGCGTTGCCGGTGCCGTAGGAGTTTTTCCACCCGAGGCCTTGTTCTTCGATCCCGGCGCCTTCGGGTTCGCGGCCCACGTTGCCTTCGGGCGGCGCCGCACCGTGGGATTTACCGAACGTATGACCGCCGGCGATCAGGGCGACGGTTTCTTCATCGTTCATCGCCATCCGTCCAAACGTTTCTCGAATGTCGATGGCCGATTTGAGTGCGTCTGGTTCGCCGTTGGGGCCTTGAGGATTGACGTAGATCAGTCCCATTTGAACGGCGGCCAGTGGAGAATCGAGTTCCCGGTCACCGGTGTAACGTTTGTCGCCCAACCACTCGCTTTCGGGACCCCAATAAATGTCTTCCTGCGGTTCCCAAACGTCTTCACGACCACCGGCGAATCCCATCGTTTCGAAACCCATGGTTTCGAGTGCGGAATTACCAGCGAGGACCATCAGGTCGGCCCAGGAAAGCGCGTTGCCGTATTTTTGTTTGATCGGCCAGAGCAACCGGCGGGCTTTGTCGAGGTTCGCGTTGTCGGGCCAACTGTTGAGCGGCGCAAACCGCTGCGTCCCGTACGAGGCACCGCCGCGGCCGTCGCCGACCCGGTAGGTTCCGGCACTGTGCCAGGCCATGCGGATGAACAATGGTCCGTAGTTGCCGTAATCGGCCGGCCACCAATCTTGCGATGTTGTCATCAGTTCACTCAGGTCGTTCCTGACCGCGTCGAGATCGAGTTTGCTGAACTCCTCGGCGTAATCGAAATCCGCGCCCATGGGATTTCCCTTGACCGAATTTTGGTGCAGGATGCTGAGGTTCAATTGCTCGGGCCACCAATCGCGGGTGGAGTACGAACCCGCCTGCGTCGCGTAGGTCTGGGTTTGCGAAACGACCGGGCATTGGGCGCCACTCGGCATGTTTTTCTCGGTGGAAACGGTTTGCTGGGTCTGCGACGCCGCGGGCGATTGAGCGTTGGCGGTGGGAGAGGAAAGTGATGCAGCGGGAATCCCGATCGCGAGTCCAAGGGCGAGCCGAATCGTGCGACGAGTCGGGCGGAAGGAGCAATTTTGTGGTCGTGTCATGGTTTTTCCTTGGGATGATTGGATCGGATTTCGTCGGCCGCGAAAGCGGGAACCGGCATCAGATCACAATGAGTATCGGTACAGTCTCCCCCTGCGTCAAATGCATTGATAGGATAACCGCGATGCGTTTGGTGCATAGCGAATGCAGCCGATCACGCGGACCTCCGTTTACCTTGGAATGAGAGCATCGACACCGTCATGGATATGGAGCAATTGGCCAGTTTTCAGTGCTTGGCCGAGCTGAAGAATTTCACGCACGCGGCGGGGCGATTGTGCGTTTCGCAGTCGACGCTGAGTCGTTCGATCCAGCGTTTGGAGGAGGAGTTAGGTCAACCGCTGTTCGATCGCAAACCGCGCTCGGTGGAATTGACCGACGTGGGATTTCTGTTCCAAAAACGAGCGGAGCAAATCCTGTTGATCGTGGAGGACACGAAAGCCGAGATTTGCGATGACGGTCAGAGCGGTCGGATTCGCGTGGGGGCGATCCCGACGATCGCACCTTTTTTCTTGCCTAATTTTTTGCGTCAGTTCTCGGACGTTTTTCCTCGGGCGAGTTTGATCGTCCAAGAGGACACGACCGACAGTTTATTGAAACGCTGCAAACAAGGCGAACTCGACGTTGCGATTTTGGCGTTGCCGGTTCCGACGCGGTATGTCGAAATTGAAAACCTATTTGAAGAAGAGTTGTACTTGGTAATGCCGGTGACACACCCTTTGGCTCAAAAGAAACAAATCCGTCTGGCCGACGTCGAGCACTACCCGTTCGTGTTGCTCGACGAAGCGCATTGTTTATCGGACAACATCACGTCGTTTTGTCGCCAGCGTTCGATTGCGCCGGTGGCGGTGGAACGGACCAGCCAATTGGTGATGGTTCAGGAACTCGTGTCGCTCGGCCACGGCGTGTCGATGATCCCTGAAATGGCCAAAAAGCTCGATCAGAACGAGCAGCGAATGTATCGATCGATTCACGGAACCAAACCGACGCGAACGATCGCAGCAGTGTGGAACCCGTACCGATTTCAAAGCCGACTGCTGCGTGAGTTCCGCCACTCGTTGCAACAGTATTCCAAAAGTTTTGCGCGAAAATGAGGTTGGGGACCGTCCGTTTTGACGCGGTGACTTGATTCGTCGTCGGAGAAGGTTAACCTGATCCAAAACACAAACCTTTCGATCTACCTTTTTCATCAACGCAACGTACGATGCCCGAATCCGAAGCGACGCCGAGCTATCCGAACGACGTTGCCGAGCACACTCGCAATAAGAGCGACGAATCGAATCGGCAATGGCGGGCTGTGTTGATCCTCGCGGGCAGTGATACCGACCGTGACACCGACCGTGACACCGACCGTGACACCGACCGTGACACCGTGAATGACGCGACGAGCGCCCCGGCAATGGCCAATGAGTCAGCGGTCAAAACGATCCCGCGTGCCACGATTGAATCGGGGCAAGACATTGCTGTCGAGGTGATTGTCGATGAACGGATCGTTGCGGTGTTTCATCACGGCGGTCAGTGGTTTGCGATCGATGGGATGTGCTCGCACCAGGGCGGACCGCTCGCCGAGGGTGTCGTCCGAGACGGGTGCGTGACGTGTCCGTGGCACGGATGGCAATACGATCTCGCGACGGGCATCCAAATGATTAACCGCCAACCGTTGCAGGAATCGTTCCCGATCCGCCGAACCGAAGATCGCATCGAAATTCAAATTTCATCGCCGTCTTCGTCATGACATTCGATGCCGAGTGATTCGCGAAACCGAATGCGAAATTCCGTACGTTAGCCTTTCTAGGCTGACTCCCCTGGCCATGTCAGCCTAGAAAGGCTGACTTCCCACTCGACCATGTCAGCCTGGAAAGGCTGACGTACAAAACCCGCAAAATCCAACAATCATGTCCGAATCCAATACTCAGCATCAGTGCCAATCCGCCGATTGCGGTTGTGGCGACGTCGACGTGAACGCGGCATTGAATGTTGCCGTGATCACACTCAGCGATACACGAACGATCGACAATGATCCGAGTGGTGATCGGATCGTCTCGTTGCTCGAAGATGTCGGTCATGTGGTCGCGCGGCGGATCGTGATTCGCGATGATGCGGACCCGCTGCGTGAGCAATTGCTCGCGTTGGCATCGGATCCAGCGATCGATGCGATCGTCACCACCGGCGGGACGGGGATCGCCCCGCGTGACCTTGCGATTGACGTGATCGAAGAGTTGCTTGACGTCGGTTTGCCGGGTTTCGGTGAGTACTTCCGCTCGGTCTCGATCGCCGAGATTGGCCCCAAGGCGATGCTCAGCCGCGCGACCGCGGGCCGGATCGGCACTGTCGTGGTGTTCGCCCTGCCGGGTTCGACCGGCGCGGTCACGACGGGCATGAACCACTGCGTGTTGCCGATCATTCGGCACGCGTCGGCGTTGGTGAAGTGAGCGGGTGTTACGGTGTGATTCCGGCGGCGGAGTGCGGCACCCCGCCCGCAACGCGGAAGGGGTCGGGAAGCGAGCGTTCGGCGAGATTCTCGGGGGAAGGCAATGCGCCCGGCCCTCCCCCTTGCATTCGCCTGAACGGCTCTACTCGACCCCACCCCAACTTCGCAGACTGCTGAAGTAATCGCAAATCAGCAGGCCGGAGGCCGACACAATAAGCGGTGGCGTGTCGCCCTCCGGGCTGTGTTTTCCTATCTCTTCTGATAGGTGGCTCACGCCACCGGCAGAGAGAGGTCGGCCTCCGGCCTAGAAACAATGCTACTACTTCAGCAGTCTCCTTCGTTCGGGAGGGGGCGTCGCTGCCCGAAATGCAACAAATTAAAAGCCGCACGACCCTTGCGCAGGCGGGGGTGCCAACCCGCACCAACCTACGACCGTTCGATACCAAAATCTTCGATCGTCAACAGGGTATGAAGTTTCAGACCTTTTTCGGCGAACGCGGCTTCGCCACCGGCGAGGCGATCGATGATCGCGAGCACGTAGAGCACGTTGAGTCCGAACGCTTGGGCGGCCTCGGCGGCTTGGATCGCACTGCCGCCGCTGGTGATCACATCTTCCACAATGACGACGTTCTGCCCCGGTTCGACGGGCCCTTCGACTTGCTTGCCCATGCCGTGACCCTTGGCTTCCTTGCGAACCATGAACCCGTGCAATTCAATATCTTGCATTCCCGCGATGGTCACGATCGACGCGGTGATCGGGTCGGCGCCGATGGCCATCCCACCGACGGCATCGGGCATTTCGCCCGCGGCACCCCCGTGCCGGCTAATGAAATTCAACATCGCGTTGCCAATCATACCGGCCCCCTTGGGATGCAACGTGACTTTGCGGCAATCGAGGTAATAGTTCGCCGTCGCGCCGCTGGCCAGCGTGAAGGTGCCCCGTTGCAAGGCCTCTTTTTGCATTAGATCGATCAGAGGTTTCAGGCTAGGGTCAGCAGGCATCACGTGGGTGCTCGATGGGAGGAAGGGTTGCGAAACAGTGGTTTCACTTTTTCATATCACAATCCGTGTTGGTGTGGCACCCTGGTTGTTCGCCTTTTAAGCACTCGCCTCGGTACCCTTCATCACCCACTCCGGACGGATGTAATGGCAAGTGTACCCGTTGGGAGTCCGCTCGAGGTAATCCTGATGCTCCGGTTCGGCTTCAAAAAAATCGCTCACCGGAGCCACTTCCGTCACGACCTTGCCCGGCCAAATGCCCGACGCGTCGACGTCACTGATCGTTTGCTCGGCGATTTCTTTCTGAGCATCGTCCACGTAATAGATCGCCGAACGGTATGACGTGCCGCGATCGTTGCCCTGGCGGTTCGATGTCGTCGGGTCGTGGATTTGGAAAAAGAACTCCAGCAGTTTTCTGAAGGGGATGGTGTTCGGATCGAACACGATCTCGATCGCCTCGGCGTGCGTGCCATGGTTGCGGTACGTCGCATTGGGCACATCACCGCCGGAGTACCCGACCCGCGTTGATTCCACGCCAGGCATTTTGCGGATCAAATCCTGCATACCCCAAAAACACCCACCCGCTATAACAGCTCGTTCTGACATCTCGTCGTTCTCCGTGAAAATTGGAATCGTGTTGAATCTTAGGTTCATTGTACGTACCCGTCGATAGGTTTTCACTCGATACTCATCCCCCAGTTTCGGATTGATTCAGTCTGCTGCCCCGATCGACGTTCGACTGAGTGGTGAAGCGAGCTTGGGTGAATGCTTTTTTTAAAAAAAACAGTAACATTGAAGCGGCTGAAGCAAACAAGGCGAAAGCGAGAGGCGAACCCAAGTAAAGTAAAGGAAAGGAACACAATCAAACCGATCACGCAGTCACTGCCCAACCAACGCGGACTTTCGTGGACGGCGATCAGCAAATTCATCACTTGAGCGGCCAGCACGCCGACCACGATTGTCAACTAATTGATTGAAACCAGCCTAGTGCCAATCGCACTGAATTCGGGCTACTGTAGCGACGCTCACCTCCTCACTGTGTTCGGTCGAAATGAGAACTGCCCGCCGGGAGCGTATCGCCGCCGGTTTGGGTCTATCGCTGCCGATTGGAACATCAGTCCCAACTCGAACCAGCCGAATCATGACGGACTTTCACACCGACGTAACCAAGTTTCATCATTGCTTCGCCTTCCCTGCGATCGACACTCGCTCATGAAATCGCCCGCGTCGAATCCATCTCAACGGCGGCAGCAGGACCGCATTTCGATGACGCCGATGATCGACATCGTGTTTCTGTTGATCATTTTCTTCCTGGTATCGAGTCATTTATCACGGCAAGAGAACCGGCACCCGGTCCGGTTGTCCGAAGCCAGCGGCGGCGGAATGTCCGATCCGCAGGCCACGCCATTGACGCTGACGATTGACGAATCCTCCCAGCTTTATTGGGCGGCGACGGTCATCTCGGTTACCGAAATTCGGCCGCGAATGACAGCGTGGCTCGACGCCCGTGACCGCTCCTCCGCCGCCGAATCGCCTGCCGTCCGGCTGCGGATCGACCGGACGGTCCCCTACCGCGACGTCGAAGCGGTTTTACAAGAACTCGCAGCGGTCTCGGTCAACAACGTGGCGATCGTCGTCAATCCGGAGTCCGGGGGCTCGCCATGAAAACCCCGACCCGGCGCGACGTCGGTCGCGACGATCTCGCGATGACTTCGATGATCGATGTGGTGTTTTTGTTGCTCGTGTTTTTCGTTTGGACGAGCAGTTTCGATCGCCCGGAAAGAGAACTCGCCGGCGAAATCGCTCTGCCAGCAAAAACCGCCGACCAGCAACCCGATCCCACCGACGCATCTTCCGCCGCCCGATCCGACTCGGAAACCGAACCGCGTCGAGAAGAACTAATTATCCGGATTCTCCGCACCGACGGACCGCCCCGGTACCAGATTGGCGCCTTAGAAATGTCCGATTTCGCTGCATTCCAAGCCAAACTCGGGATAATCGCCGACCTGAAAACTGGAGCGATCGTGATCATCGACCCCGACGGCGAAATCCAAACTGTCCACTGTGTCCGCGTTTTCGACGAAGTGAAGCGGAAGGGATTTTCGCAGGTTCTGTTCGCGGTGACAGCGCCCCGCTAGTGCAGTAGGCTTCGGCCATGTTGGCTCTGTCTACAACCTTGCGTCGTCATACGGCCCCGAAACGGAACCGCGTCTCCGCCCCTGGGAAAACTCCATCGCACGCCGCTGCAAACCAGTTTTACGTTGATTTTACTTAACCAAAATTTCATGGAAATCGGCCCGCAACTGTTCGCTTACGAAAGAACAGGATACCACCCCCTTTTTGGTGGGGTGCGTGCGTTGCTCGTTGATTCACGGTGAAGAATTGACGCGACAGAATTTAGTGAAGGTTGTATTCCTCGATTGACGAGCGAGACCGCCGCAGGCGTGACCGTTACTTTAACCGATAGTAATTTATCGATCGACACTTTAAAAAAATCAGTTGACTGCTTTCCCCCCCCCCCACGTCTCCTATTCCAGGATCATGTTTTCGATGACGTTTACAAAAATCCTTGCTCTACTGGCGGTTGTGACCCAACCGATGACCACCGGTTGTGGGTCGGGGGCGGCCTTGCCGAAGTATCGGTTGAATAAACCGAAATGCAAAATTACGTCGATGAGAATCCTGCAACGAAGGAGTCGAATTACAGCGGAATCGATTGAGTTTTCGAGTGTTTTTTCTATTTCACGCCTTTTCGTAGAGAAATCTGGTTCATCCGACGGAAGCGTGCGCAGACCCATCGAGAGGCCCCCCAACCGCCGGGGCTAGTTTGATGTCGGAACGGACGTGCCAGCACGTCCGAGATCATTCGGTGACCTGACGGGTAATTTCGCACCTATGTATTGCGTCAAGTTCAAAAGTCAGGGTTGATGGAACAATTCATCCCAGGGCGTTGCCCTTTTTATCCTACCCATCTTTCTTTGGCCAGTTTCGAAGGCTTCGCGGTACGCTTCCATGCGACGCAGGCCACGCCAAATTGTCGGGGAACCCGGCGGCCCTTGTCCTTTCTTGTCGAGAGAACCGCCCAGTTTGGCGAGGATCAACATGACATTGATCGTGACATCGGGCGGCTTACCGCCTCCCCAGGCTGGACCGCGAACTTTGACCTGCATCGCACGAATTCTGGTCCTGGCGACGCGATCTGTATGCGACTTGTGGCGTGCCCGTGTTGTCCAGGCAGGCATCGGGTGTCGATTCGGCGATCTTGGAGAGCTCACAATGATTATTGCCCGCCGCTCACGACGCCGACCACCTCAGTCGAGCGTCTCAAACTCAGTTTCATTCCATTCAAACGCCATCACTAACTGGACAGCGATACTATGGATTAGCCGTCCTGGCGTTAGCCACGGTTTTTGCCGGGAGAACCGTGGCTAACGCCAAAACGGCTAATAGGACTGTACCCAATGAACGATCCGAACCGACTCACCCCTCCTGGGCTAAGAGGAATCCAAATCCGACTATGAAGTACGTAAATCGTCGCCGATTTTCGTACTCCAAACGATGTGCAGGCGAAAGAGCGGGCTGCCCTGAGAGGTCACCGTGAGTGCCGTTGGCATAAAAACCTCACCACGAAGCATGTCCCATTGGGACAAACGATGATCGCTTGGGGGCAACGTCCCGGGAGACCTCTCTTCTTGGCTCGAATCCTTACTCAGTAAGTTGTTCGAGCACGGTGAGGGCGTTGCGAGCGTTTTCGACTCCGCCCATTTCGGCGATGAGTTTCTTCGCGTTGAGCAACGCATCCAACGAGACTTCGCCGCTGGCGCTCGATGCCTTAGTGGCAGGCTGTTTGGCCGCTTGCTTTTTCGGAGCCGCAACCTTGTTCGAAGCGCCTGCTGGACGGCCGCGCCGACCGGTTTTCTTGGATTTTTTCGCGTTCGATTTCACCGTGCTGACGAACTGCGCGTTGACATCGAGTCCCTGAGCCTTCATCGCCGCGGCGACTTCCAAAGGCTTGGCATCCGGGTTCGCCGCACAGTAGTCGCGAATCGTTTGTGACTTGTTAACGCCGTCAGTTTTCTTCTTGGCCATGGTTTCTTTCATTCGTTCATTGTTATGTGTGAAATGGTGACACACCGCTTTCTTGCATCGCATCAACATTCCTACTATCTAAAACTCTGTCGATAAAATAGGTAAACCTCAAGATTTGTCAATTGGCTAAAAAGTCAAACCTTTCATCGCATGGGTTTTACATGCGTTCGCAAACGCTAATACCGAGCAGGCTCAATCCTTGTTTGAGCACCCGTCCGGTAAGAATTACCAACGTTAAACGAGTCTTAAGCACGACGGCGTCGGTATTGCCGAGCACTCGGCAGGCTTCATTGAAGGTGCTATAAATTTTTGAGGTTTCAAACAAATAGTCGCACAAAGCGTTAGGAGTGTAAGCCGCAATGGCCCCTTCCATCGCTTCTTCGAAGCGCATTAACGCGATCGCGAGTGCCCGTTCGGCCGGTTCTCGCAACTCTAACTCGCTGATCGAGAGCGTTTCACTCAGCCATTTTTCGATCTCGGGGTTTTGCTGTTCGTCGGCGACACGACGCAAAATGCTTTGGGTTCGGGCATAGGAATACTGCACGTAAGTCGCAGTGTTTCCCTCGAGTGCCACCATTTTGTCGATATCAAATCGGTAGTCGCTGGTTCGGTGATGCGATAAATCGGCATATTTGATCGCGCCAATGCCGACAATTTCAGCGATCTGGTTTTGCTCATCAGCGTCCATGGGTGGGTCCATGGTCGCAAGTCGTTCGGGGTTGCAGACAACGTTTTTGGCGGCGGCGACGGCGTCATCGAGTAGACTTTCGAGTCCGATCAACGATCCGCTGCGTGTTTTCATCGGGCGTCCATCCTTGCCGAGAACGGTACCGAACTGGATATGAAGCAATTCAATGTCTCCCATCCCGAGCGGTTGCGCCATGGCAAAGAATTTATCGAAATGCTCGCTCTGTCGAGAATCCACCACATACAGGATTCGATCCGGACGGAATTCCTCCTGACGGTATTGCAGCGTGGCCAAATCGGTGGTCGCGTAGAGATACGCACCATCGCGTTTTTGAATGATCATCGGGCTGTCAAACCCGTCCAGGAAAACACAAACCGCGCCATCGCTCCGGGTGGTCAACTCGAGTCGGTCGAGCGTTTCGACAACGCCGGGCAACCGGTCGTGATAGAAACTCTCGCCGAGCGTATGGTCAAACGACACACCGAGTCGATCGTAGACACGGTTAATTTCGTCCTGGCAATGGGGTAGGAATTTCTCCCACAAGGCTCGGTTGTCGGCATCGCCCTCATGGAGTTTCGCCGTCTCACGCAGGACGGCTTCGGGCACGTCTTCATGCTCGGCGGCGAGTCGGGCGAGCGTAGGATCGTTGTCGACGGCAGCGATTTTCTCTTTCGTCGAGGTGATCTCGGTCTCAATCGCGTCGATGCGGCGGGCCGCCGATTCGGCTGATTTCGATGCCTTCTTTTTCTCCTTCGGCGTTGCCTTGGGGTCGGCGTCGATGCTCGCCGCGGTGTCCGATTCGGCTTTCGCAGCGTCCACCGCGGCGGCGAGTTTTTGTCCGAGTTGCGGCAGCGACCGTTTGGCTTTCTGGTATTCGATGAGTTGGTTGGTTAGCCGATACAAAATCGCCAGTTCTGGAACCGGATTGCCCGCCACCACATCGGCATCACCAAAGTGTTTGTAGCCGTAGATGATGATCCCGAATTGGGTGCCCCAATCGCCGAGGTGATTGTCGGTGATGACCCGGTGACCGACGAACCGGGTGAGGTTCGCCAACGCATTGCCGATCACGGTGCTGCGGATGTGACCGACGTGCATCGGTTTGGCCACGTTGGGACTGGAGTAATCAATCACAATCGTTTCGGGACGACTCGTCACACCGACACCGGCCCGCTCATCGGCCATCATGTCCAAGAGTGTGCGAGCGAGAAAATCGTCTCGCAGTTGCAAATTGATGAACCCAGGACCGGCCACTTCCGGCGTTACACAAACGTCATCGATCGCGAGCGATTGGACGATCGAGGCGGCGACCTCGCGTGGCGATTTATCGATCCGCTTACCCAACGGCATGGCGGCGTTGGATTGGTAGTCGCCGAATTTCGGGTCGGCGGTAATCCGGATCATGCCGGCATACTCATCAGGTTGGTCCGTGAGTGTGGCCAGGGCGGTATGGAACCGTTGTCGAAGCAGCGCGGAGAGATTCATCAGGGATTGGGTGAGAGGGAAAGGAGGAGGCGAGAAATCGAAGCACCTGTTGATAGGTTTTCGGCAAAACGAGCCGTTTTGGCGAGAGCCACGGTTTCGATGCTGGACGACACGACCGTGGCTAGCGCCAAAACGGCTCATTCAGTGTGGTCCTCAACGTGAAGCATTTTTTCTATCGAGTAACCGGTTTTCAGCGTAAGCGGGCGGGACGCCCGCGCACCGGTTCGCGGGCGTCCCCGCCCGCATACTCTGCTTACACGCTGGAAAATACTTCACAGCGTTGCCGGTAGGGAGCGGCAGCACGCCAGAGTAAACGGATCGCTGTCGCCACTACCTAGGCTAAAAGCGGAACTTCAAACCGTGTGAGTTGTTTCTATGCAATCAATTTTTCTCGAAGCCTGCTGTCTCGTGAATTATCCGGGCGACAAACTGTTCTCATTCGGACGGGACACGGTTCGACAGGTCGCTTCGACCCATTCAGTTCGGCGTCAAACCGAGGTCCTGGAGCGGGATCGAGTTTCCATCGGCCCACAAGGATTCGAGATCGTAATACTCGCGAGTGTCCTCATCGAACAGATGCACGACGAGGCTGCCGTAATCGAGCACGATCCAGCTACTTTCCTGGTATCCCTCGATTCCCATGCGTTGATCGCCCATGCCTTTTTCGAGTGCGTCGTCGATCTGCTCGCTGATCGCGTGGAGTTGCCGGCGACTCGTTCCGGTGGCGATGACAAAGAAATCGAACTCGGCGGATTGGCCGCTGATGTCGAGCACGAGCACATCGGTACCGTTGTTTTCGATCGCGACGCGTGCGGCTTCGGTGGCGAGTTTTCTCGCATCCTCGATTCCGTGGGGCCGAATCGCGCGACTCGGCGTTTCCATCGGGTTGCCCCGTGGCGAGTATTTTTCCGCAGTGGCGGCGAGTTCACTGGCGATCGGGTCGTCCGTAGAATCGGCGTTGTCAGGGGTAGGTTCAGACACGGGAGGGTTTTACTTTTACTTTTGCTATTGAAATAGAATAATGTGATTTCCCGGTGCAGTGTACCGAATCCCCGGAAACTGTCACCAAGGCAACCGCTCACATGAGATCCGTCATCCCACGGCGAGCGAGTTCAGCGACGACTTCGCGAACCCGCTCTTCGCTCGCTCTCGGGGCAACGAGGGTGGCGTCGGCGGTTTGCACGACGATCAAATCTTCCGTGTCGATCGTGACGATCGTGTGTCCCGGCGTGGCGTGGATGATGCAGTTTTTCGAATCGATTCCGATATACGAACCGACGACCGCGTTGCCGTCGGCGTCATGAGGATGCAACCGCGACACCGCCTGCCAACTGCCCACGTCGTCCCAATCAAACGGCGCCTCAATCACGACCACCTCAGCGTGCCGTTCCATCACGGCATAATCAATTGATTTCCCCTCGATCGCGTCGAATTCTCGATGCAAGACCTGGTCGTAATTTTCAGTGCCGATTGCCGCAGCGATGGTTTGCAACCGCGCGTGCATCTCCGGTTCGTGCAGGGCCAACGCGTCGAGAATCGTTTGTGCACGCCACAGGAAAATTCCGCTGTTCCATAAGAAGCTGCCGTCCTCGACGTATTGCCGGGCCGTGGCCGCATCGGGTTTCTCGCGAAAACACTCGACCGTATACGCGTCGTGCCCGTCGAGCGATTGGCCCTGTTGAATGTATCCGAACGATTCGGCTGGGTAGGACGGGCGGATACCAAACGTGACGATCGCGTTGGGTTGCTCAGTGAGTACCGCTTGGCCACGACGGACGGCGTCGGCGAACCGGTCGTGCTGCAAAATCACATGGTCCGACGGACACACCAACATCACCGCATCGGGGTCTTCGTGGGCGACCAACACGGCCGCCAATCCGACGCAAGGAGCGGTGTCCCGCCGGCAAGGTTCACCGATCACATTGCCGGGCTGGAGTTCGGATAACTGCGCGACAATCGGATCGACCAAGTCCATCGAGGTGATGACGCGAGTTTGTTCGGCCGCCGCGATACTGTCCAGTCGGTCCCGCGTCGCTTGGATCATCGAACGCTCCCCCGCCAAAGGTAAGAGCTGTTTGGGAGTTCGGCGACGGGAAGCGGGCCAGAAACGGGTGCCGCTGCCGCCAGCCATGATGATCGCATGAAGCATGAGGAATGTCGTGATCGATGAAAAGGAAATGGAAATAAAAAACCGGAGTGCAGGCTGCTTCGCGTTCCAACAGTTCATCCTAACACCCATCCACTAGGCCGGATCGTACGCACCGTCGCCTAATCCCCGACCGCGGGGCATGTACATACACAAACCGATGCCGAGAAAATAGAGGATCATCAACGGCACTGCCAGGGCGACCATGCTCGTCACGTCCGCCGGTGTCACCACCATCGAAATCACGAAAATCACCAACGTCGCAATCCGCCAACTGCTGATGTAGTCCCGCGTTTGGATCAAATCGATGCGCTGCAAAAACAACATCACCAAAGGCAATTGAAACGCGATTCCAAACCCCAACGGAAGCATCAACACAAAGCTGACGTAATACGACAACCGCGGCTCGATAGCCACGTCCATGCTGTTGTTGAACGCGAGCAAGAAATTGAGCACGTAGTGCAGCACCAGGAAAAACGCCAGCGACACGCCGGACACAAACAGCGTCACGCTGAAGGGTAAATAAACGTAAACGTACCGCCGTTCGTGCGAATGCAACCCGGCGCCAACGAAACTCCAAAGGTGATAAAAAATCATCGGCGACGCCAAAACCGCCCCGACGATCAACCCGGCCTTGACCCAAATCATGAACGTCTCTTCGACCTTGAACGAGCTAACGCCTCGTTCGCTGCGTCGAAATTGGATCGTCGGCACCATATCGGCTGGTTCCGGGACGGATCCGAACGCCGCGATCAGGTCCGCCGTCAGGATTCGCCGCGTCGAGTCCAGGGCAACTGGAGTTTCGTCGGCAACTGGCGTTTCGTCGGCAACTGGCGTTTCGTCGGCTGGCTTTTCGCCGCCCTTTTTCGTCTCCACTTTCTCACCCGGTTTCGCACCCGTTTTCGTCGCAGCGTCGGCTCCGGTTGCGGCGGGCGTGAGGATGGCCGATTCGAGTTGGGCCGCCGCCGAATCGCTCAACGGCGTCGGCAGCGCGTAAACGAGTTCGGCCACCAACGCGTTCTGCGTCAGGAAACTGTGGAACGTTTTGACGGCCGGGTCATCGGTGTTTCCCAACCCGAGTTGCACGAGATCGCGGTCGGCGTTGTACTTCACGATCGCCTCACGCAGCGGTTCCTGCACGTAGCGGACCACGCGGTTGGCCACGAGCAGTCCGAACGCCAACCCGATCGCCAACCAAATGATGGCTTTGACCAAGGCTCCACGGAGCTCTTCGAGGTGTTCACCGACCGTCATGGTCGAACTATCAAACAGATCGTCTTTGGGGCGAGCCAGGGCTTCCACGGTGGTTTCTGTCAAAAAAGGGAGGGGCATTGGGTGATCAATCGCTGGAGAATCTAATAGTTTAACTGTTCTCTTCAATGCCGCACGATTCCTTTCCAAAACGATCCCCCCTTCATGACCAGCTTGCCCCCCACCGACCACGTCTCTCCGATTTCGCTCTCAGGATGCCGGATTCTCGCGTTTGTGGGCGAGATTTACGAGGATCTCGAACTTTGGTATCCCAAATTTCGACTGATCGAAGCCGGTGCCGAGGTCGTCGTCGCAGGGCCCAGCGCCGCTGAAAATTACAACGGAAAACTCGGCTACCCCTGCACCAGCGACGCGGCGATCGCCGACGTCGAGAGCGCCAATTTTGACGCGCTGCTCGTTCCTGGCGGGTTCATGCCCGACAAATTGCGACGCGACGCCGACGTTTTGCGATTGGTCCGCGAATTCGACGCCGCCGCCAAACCGATCGCGGCGATTTGCCACGGCGGATGGATTCCGATCTCCGCCGGCGTGTACAAGGGCGTCCGCGTGACCGGTTCGCCTGGGATCAAGGACGACCTCGTCAACGCGGGCGCGATTTTCGAAGACGCCGCCGTCGTCGTCGATCGCCACCACGTCTCCAGCCGCCGACCAGAGGATTTACCCGATTTCTGCCGACATTTCTTGGCCCTGATCGCCGCCGGACGTTGACACGCCCCGGCGGGGGTTCGTATAGGAGACAGCAACCGACGTTGGTTGGTTTGCTGTTTTCCATCCACCCCGGGCATCACGCTGCGGATTTGATCGTGGATTTTATCGTTCGAGAAACTCTGTCCGCACCATGAACACGTCGACCGATCCGAAACGAAATCGACATTCGCAGGCGGATTCTCGCGTTTCTCGCCGGATCATCGCGTTCGCAGTCGGCGTCGCGTTGCTAGTCCCCGGCTGCACGTTATTCCATGCCGGAGTGTGGTCCGATCCGGCACGATGGGGCGGATTGACGGGCGAGACCGCGGCCGGATCGAAAAAACAAGACGGAAAAAACGGCGGGCCGGAAAATTCGCTGATTCACAACCGCACCTCCATCCTGACGCATCAATCGCGCGACACGATTTCTTTGGCGATCGAATTTCGCCATGTTCCCTCCAGTGCGTTGGGAAAATCGATGTGGCTGAGCATTGACGAAACGGCATTCGACGCCCGAGTCCGTCAGGCTTGGTTGGCCAACGGGTTGCGGATCGGATTGCTCAATTCATGGGAAAACGCCCCCGTCGGCGATGCCGCCGCGGACGGACGCATGAAAGATCCGGTCAACGAGTTGTTCGCCGGCGCGGAGATTTTAGGTGCCCAAACCGACGGGCGAGAGACCATCCCACTGCGGCCCTCACGCCGTCACGAATTGCCACTCGCGCCCACCCTCGAAGGTTCCCACACCGTGTTGATCCAACAAACCGGCGGATTGACCGGTCTGGGGCTGAGCGATCCTCAATTCCTACTCGCCCTGACGGCTGAGGAGGGATCACGAAACGGGCAAACGATTCTACACATCCGTCCCGAAATCCAACACGGCAGCATCCGACAAAAATTCGTCAGCAGCGACACCGCCGTCCGCATCCAAACCGGTCGCCAGCGATGGGAGTTGACAGATCTCGACTTTGCCTGGACCGCTCGCCCCGGCGCCGTGCTCGTCATCGCGCCCGTCATGCAACCCGACGAGAGCGAGCCCACGTTCGGTCTGGGCCGACAAATGATGCGTGACCCCGATCACGTCGTCGACGACCAACACATCGTCGCGTTCTTGCAAATTAAACAGTAAGAATGAATAGTTCGGGCGTCGGCGGTCTGATGATTAAATCATTTTCGCGGGAGCAACGTGACAATAAAAGCCCGACGCGCAAGCGAGTGCACACTGGGCTTCCCCCGCTAGCGCGTCGGGCTTGTAACTTAACAGTCGTCTAGCCCCAGTTGTGACGCTACGGAACCGCTCAATCCAGGACCACCCTTACCTGATCATCCATCACACTGCGGCAGCGTCTCGCAGCGGCCTTCCAATCGCCCGACCGGGCCGTCGCGATGATCGGCGACAACGGCGACTCGGCCGCCCCGGAAGTTAGCCTAGGCTAACTTCCAGGGCAAAGCAAAAGCCAGCGGCACTTAGCCCTGGCTAACTCGCGAGATCCTGGTCGCGACCCGTTTGTTTGTCAATGGGCTGCGGACAACGGCAGGGAATGATATTCTAACGCCGTAGTATTTCCCCTTTGCGACCGGTCGCTGCACACGCCTGCCCCATGAGGCGGCGACTGTCAGCCCTCCGCCAAAATCCCCAATTCCTCACCGCCCTCGGATTCGATTCGGGCCAGACTACTTTCCCATGACCGCTTCACGCCACAATCGAACCCGCCGAGATCACGCCAGCGAAGTGGCGGAGGACTACGTCGAAGCGATCGCTGACGCGATCGACCGAACCGGCGTCTGCCGGGCGATGGATTTGGTCAGCCAGTTCGACGTCACGCACGCCACCGTCAACAACACCGTCGCCCGGTTGCAACGCGACGGATTCGTCGAAACCCAGCCCTACCAGCCGATCGAATTGACCGCCGCAGGCCGACGTCTCGCGAAAAAATCGCGACGAAGGCATCAAATTGTCGAAGCGTTTCTAAGACGTCTCGGTGTCAGCGAACAAAACGCAGCCATGGACAGCGAGGGCATCGAGCATCACGTCAGCAACGAGACGCTCGAACAAATGAAACGGGTGCTCGATGAAGGCTGGCCATCGGAGTGACGATCGAACTGGTGTTCCGTCAACATTGAGTTTGGAGATTCGCCGTTATCTCACGCTAGCGTTAAAACGGCTATTATCAGCGAACCAATTCCCCGTACCCGCGTCACCCTCAACGAGCAACCGACGACCATGCGATACCGCGATTACCTGCAAGACGTGCTTTCGAAGGCGTCTGTTTCTGTTGCTGCGACCTTGATGCTGTGGACGACAGTGCAGGCGCAGTCGGGCGACGCGGCACCGCTGATGGCTTACGTGGGCACGTTCAGTTCACCACTGGCGGATGTCCTGCCCACGCAAGTCGATCTTCCGCCCGGCAATGGAGAAGGCATTCATGTCTTTCGGGTTGATCGTAAAACCGGAGGCATGAACGCCGTGGGCGTGTATCCGATGGGAACGAGTCCGAGTTGCGTTGTGCCCAACGAAGCCGGCACGCGTTTGTATTGCAGCAACGAAACCGATCGTGTGGAAGGTCGCAAAGAAGGTTCCGTCAGTTCGTTTTCGATCGATCCCGAGGACGGCCAACTGAGTTTGCTGAACACGGTTTCTTCCGGCGGCGACGGGCCGACTTACGTCAGCGTCCATCCGTCCGGCAAGTTCTTATTCGTGGCGAACTACTTTGGCGGTTCAATCGCAGTGCTTCCGATTGCAGCGGATGGTCGCTTGGAAAATGCGACGGACATCAAGATTGACGCGGGCACGATTGGTCCGACGAAAGCGACCAACGCTCCGGTGGGCAGTTTTGCCTTTAGCGGTCACGACCGAACGCACGCCCACATGATTCAATCGGATCCGTCAGGGCGATACGTTTTGCATGTCGACTTAGGATTGGACAAGATCTTCGTTTGGAAATTCGACGCCCTGACGGGAACGTTAACGGAAAATGACCCACCCAGCGTCTCGTTGCCGCCGGGCGACGGGCCGCGACATTTTTACTTTCATCCCAACGGGCGTTGGCTGTACTCCATTCAAGAAGAGGGGTCGACGATTGCTCGGTTTGAGTACGCGAGCAAGACCGGTCGCTTGACGCATCAAGAAACGGTTTCGTCACTCCCGCCGGGATTCGCAGGCAGCAATTTCTGTTCGGAAATTTTGGTTTCCCGTGACGGACGATTTGTCTATGGCGGCAATCGCTTGCACGACAGCATTGGGATCTTTTCGATCGACGCGACGGGCAAGTTAAAGCAGGTCGGCAACGAGTGGACGCGTGGCAACTACCCGCGCAGTTTCAACTTCGACCCGACCGGGCGGTTTCTTTACAGTTGCAATCAGCGGGCTGACAACGTGACCGTTTTTCAAGTCAACAAAGATACCGGCGGACTCACGTTCACGGGACAGTACACGCCCGTTGGCAATCCCTCGAGCATCGTGTTTTTGGATCTACAGAAACCCTCTTCGAGATAATCACATCGTCACCAGTCAGTCGGTGAAACCAGGTAGCAGCGTCTCTCTGAGACGCTGGAAATTGCGAGTCTCAGAGAGACTCGCCTACGTGAGGTTTTGCCGAAAGATTTGCCCCAAGGTGCTTAGCTGCGTCGGATTCATTCGGCCAAATCAAATGTCAATCGGCTCTCACCTTGGGGCAAGTCCAAACAAATCAACATGTCACCGTCACGATCGACAAAGGAGTCGGGTTTCAATTCAGATCGGTTGGCGAGGGGAGTCAACGCGTGCCGTGTCGTGCCACGACGAAACAGCACGCCGCGATGTTTTTGATTCTTGATCGAAAGGGTGAGATCGGGGCAAGCGAACGGCGCGTCGATTTTCAGATCATCGCCAACACGCGTTATCTTCGTCAGTTCTTTCGCCGTCCAGTAGCGGCCGATCTCACTCAGTTTCATCCACACGCATTGATCACCATAAACCGACGCAATGGTTTTCACGATCGACTGGAATGCGTGGAAACCAACTTTGGTGCCGTTGTTGTACATGCCTGGCCAATGGCACAGCATCACGGCAGGCTCGCGACGACGAATCAAATCCGCCATTCGTCCGGTTTGTCCATCTGCACTTAAGTAGCGATCACGTTGGACCGTGTCGATTCCTTGCCAACCGCCAAACCAATCCCCGGTGCCCGCGAGCACGTTCGCGGTGACGGAAACGTTATCGGTCCCAACTCCGCGTAAGTTCTCCAGCTTCGGTTGGGTGCTGCCTTGCATTTCCACGTACTTAAAATAGTGCGGCAGTTCACTACCAAATACATCACGCACGGCTTGATGAACGGCGAGCGGCAATTCATCTTTGACGGCATTGCCAAACCCACCGGGCGTGGTAACGCCTTCGCATGGCAATCCGCAGTTTTTCAGAATCTGCAATGCGTATGCCAAGTACGCTGCCAGTTCATCGACGCTTTTCTTTTCCTGTGGAAATGAATTCTCCATGGTGGCCGCGCTAACCTCTTCGAACGGTCGCCCGGTTTTCAAATCGATCACTCGCGTATGCGTGATCATCTCGGGATGAATATCCCAATGGGGGACCATCAGTTCACGGACCAAATCCAGACTTTCTTTCAATTCGCGACGGGTCCAACCGGGCAGTTCGCGGTCCAACCAACCAACACAGGCTGGATACGGTACGATGCTGTACTTGCCTTTGACGTGGTGCTCGGCACACCACTGGCCGAACTCACGGACGAACGAATCGGGGATCTCACGTGGCCAATCTCGCCAAGGTTTTTGGTACTCGGCTCGGTCGGGCCATGCCGCTGCGAACTGCGGATTGCAGAAGTGCCCCATGTTGACCAAGCAAGTGGAGTCGTCGATCACGAACGAAACCGGCACCCGATCACGAGGCAACGTAATGTCAACGCCCGCTGGTAAGGCAGTCGATCGCGTTAATCTCGCAGTTTCTCGCGTCGCGAGACTGTCTTGTGCGGCGCCGTTTCCGCCCGCGACGAGACAAGCACCTGTGAAGCCAGCCGCCAACACGTCGCGGCGTCGCATTAAATGAGATGGGTCAAGCATGAAATCACATTCTTCTTTTGGACGGTGGGTAGAAAGGTGCTTCCTCGTCGCACGACGGGAAACGCTGCATTGATCTAGCGGAACTCAAATGATAGCAAAGCGAATCGCTTGGGACCGGAACTGAATTGCCTCACAGCGAATTTCTCGCGGACCGGCCACAACGGGGGACGGCAACCCGGCAACCGAGCTCACAGGATTCGCTTGACACACCCGGCGTCACCTACGAAGATAAGGGTCCTTCCTTTCGGCAGATCCTGACTCTGCTCCCGCCCCACTTGATTGGTTAACGCTGATGGCCGTGCGAAGTCTCGCACCCCTGTTGACGACATTGTTCTGCGTCGGTCTTGTCGCCTCGGCTGAGCCCGATTTCCGCAAAGACGTTGTGCCCATTCTGGAGTCGCATTGCGTTCACTGTCACGGGCCTGAGAAGCAAGAGGCCGGAATTCGGCTCGACACGCTTTCCACTGATCTGGTTGCCGAGCGCGTCGCGGCTGAAAACTGGCATGAAGTTCTGAACGTGCTGAAATCGGGCGAAATGCCACCCGAAGACGAAAAGCAACTCACCAATCAGCAACGTCAAACGCTTACGAAATGGATTGACGCGGCGATCAAGAAAGCGATCGATGCCGGTCGCAATACCAGCGGTCGCGTTGTCATGCGTCGTCTCAATCGCATCGAGTATCAAAATACAATGTTGGATCTGCTCGGGTTGGAGATGGACTACACTCGCGATCTGCCTCCCGATGGAGTTTCCGCAGATGGGTTTACCAACGATGGCGAGGCGTTGCGAATGTCCGCGATTCAACTGGAGTACTACCTCGCGACGGCCCGGCGTGCGCTCGATCGTGTCATCGTCGGCGGCCCGGCACCCGAAACTTTCGATTACGAGTTCACCGAAACAAAAATCGACACCTGGTTGGGCAAAGCACAACGGTCCAATCAGCTGGGAAGGAACCAAGAGTTTCTCGCTAAAATGGTCGACAAGTATCCCGACTCGGGTGAATTCCTGGTGCGGGTCAAGTTCACCGCTGAGCTGAAACCGGATGCGGGGTACCCGTTGCTGGAAGTCTCAGTCGGGTATCAACCTGATACCCAGATTTTGCTGCGAGAGTTCGATCTTGTTGAAATTACTAGCCCGGAAGAACAAACATTGGAGTTTCACGGACGTCTGGAAAACTTTCCACTGCCTGTTCGCGGTCAAGGCAAGTACCCGGGTTTAGTCGTCCGCGTCCGTAATCGTTACGACGATGGTTCTCGGCATCCCAAAGAACGAAAGGACGAGAATGAAAAGCGATTTTACGCCGACGAGCCTCACTTGCCGACCATCGCATTGCAATCGATCGAGTTCCATGGACCTGTGTTTGATCAGTGGCCACCGAAACTGCATCGGCAAATCCTGCCTGATTCTGACCAACGTGAAAGTGACGAATCAGGCTACGTGGCCGAAGTGCTCCGACAATTCATGACACGCGCATTCCGCCGACCCGCCGATCAAACGGAAGTTGCCAAATTGGTCAATTTCTTTCACTCGATTCGAGGCGAGTTCCCGACGTTCGAGGAAACGATTCGCGAAACTTTGGCGATGGTGCTGATCCAGCCCGACTTCCTATATCACTTAGAACCGGCTGGTGATACGAAACGGTCGATCGGGGATTGGGAACTGGCATCGCGTGTCTCGTATTTCCTGTGGGGTACGATGCCCGGCCAACAGTTAAGCAAGTTGGCGACCGATGGAACGTTGAGTGACCCCAGCGTCCTCTCGACCGAAGTCGACCGAATGCTCGATGATGAACGCTCGATGTCATTCGTGCGTCAGTTCACGCAGCAGTGGTTGCAATTGGACCATCTCGAAAGCGTGGCCGTCGACCGCGACTACTATCCGAAATTCGATGACACGTTAAAAGACCACATGCGGCGCGAGACGCAAGCGTTCTTCGCCGAGTTGATTCGCGGGAATGGAAGTGCGCTCAACCTGCTGTCATCCGACTTCGCGATGTTGAACGAACCAATGGCAAGACACTACGGGATTGAAGGTGTTTTCGGTCGTGCGTTTCGGCGTGTGGAATTTAAGCCTGAATCGCATCGCGGCGGTTTGCTGGGGCATGCCAGCGTCTTGCTCAGTAATTCCACAGGCTCCGATTCACACGTCGTTCGTCGGGCGGTGTGGATTCGCGATCGATTACTGAATGATCCCCCCGCTCCGCCACCACCCGATACACCGCCGCTGGACGAAGCCAACCCGAAATTTGCACAACTTTCGGTTCGTGAACAGTTGGAGATCCATCGCGACCGGGAAGCGTGCGCGAGTTGCCACCGAGGGATTGATCCCTGGGGAATCGCGTTGGAAAACTACGACGCAATCGGACTTTGGCGTGACGAGATTCGACGTAAAATCGGCGGCAAATTTAAAACGCTCCCCGTGATGGCAGCCGATGTGTTGCCCGGCGACGTCAAACTCGACGGAGCGGAGTCGCTGAAAAATCATCTCGTCACTGAGCGAAAAGATGATTTTGCGAAATCGCTAGTCACTCGGTTAATGACCTACGCACTGGGGCGGCGACTCGAACTGAGCGATCAAGCGACGATCCATGATTTAACGGTCAACTTTGCCTCAAATGACTATCGTTTGCGGGATTTGATCACGAGTGTTGTCACCAGCGACCTGTTTCAAACCAAATAGCGATTACCCACACGAGAACCACTATGACGAAAAAATCCTGGCATCTGGATCGACGTACTTTCTTGATGGGCACTGGGGTGTCGCTGGGTTTGCCGTGGCTGGAGTGCATGGCGGGACAAGATACGAAACCCGACAATCCCCCTCGGCGATTGTGCGCGATGTACTTTGGCTTTGGCGTCGGACTCCCCCAAGAGGACAGCGAACAAGCGAAGTGGCGATGGTTTCCCAGTGGCGAAGGGCGAGACTTTCAGTTCACCGAGGTATTGAAACCGTTGGAGGGCCATCGCGAAAATGTCACCGTGCTCGGCGGCCTATCGCATCCCAACGGCCGCAAAATGGGGGGACACGATACGGCGGATACTTTCTTGACCGCTTCGTATTTGAATAACAAGTTTCTTCGAAATTCGGTTTCGGTTGACCAAATCGCGGCCCAAGCCTTCCATGACCAAACTCGATTCTCGTCACTGGTGCTTTCAACCGATGGTGGCGTCGGAGAACCGACGCGTTCGAGCACGCTGTCCTATGACGAGAAAGGACGCCCCATCCCGGCGCTTCACCAACCGCAACAAATCTTTGATCGGTTCTTCGGTTCGGGTGACGCCGATTCAATCGCTCAACGTCGCAGGCTTAAAAGTGCATCAGGAATGCTGGACCGCGTGCTCGATGATTCACGTTCGTTACGTGGCCGGTTGGGCAGCCAAGACCGTGAGAAATTCGACGAGTATTTGGACTCGGTCCGTCAGATCGAAGAACGCGTCGGGCGATCACAACGCTGGTTGGATATACCGCGACCGGAACTGAGTGACGAAGACCGTGACTTGCTGGCACTCGATGCCGACGACGACGCTCCCAAAGACTTCATTCGCACCATGTACGATTTGATTTACTTGGCGTTCCGAACGGATTCGACGCGTGTGGCGACGTACCAGATTACCAACATGGCGGACTGTTCCTCGAAAGCGGCCAAGTTCCCGCAGTTGGAAGGATTCAAGAAATCATTGCACTCGTTGGCTCACGACTGGAACAAGCCCGGTGGTGCGGAAGAGCTCGGCAAATGGGATCAATTCATGGCCCAGCAACTCGCTTACTTTCTGGATCGATTGTCCGGTGCCAAGGAACAAAACGGTTCCGTGCTGGACAACTCGCTGGTGTTGTACGGCAGCAGCAACAGCAAGACACACGAAAACAAAAATTATCCGTTGGTACTCGCTGGCGGACGTGAACTCGGATTCCAACACAACCGGTTTTTGAAATTCAGCGATGACGTGCCTCTCTCGAATCTGTATGTCACGATGCTGAACCAAATGGGCGTGGAAACCGAATCGTTCGTCGACAGTACCGGCGAGATGACCGAGTTGTTGAAAGTGTAGGAACCAAGAGAATGAATACCCAACCGACACATGATTGTTTGCGAGCATGTGCGTCAATCGCTCTGGCAATTTGTCTTTGCGATCCTGGCCAATCATTCGCACATGAGAATCACTCCGAGCCCATTGCCGATCGCCGCTTCGTCGAGTGGCAAGAGAACGCCGTGGCGTACGCTCGTATCATGTCGCCGGTCAAATGGACACCCGTTGCGGATGGCATGCCGATGCGAGGTGATCATTTCTAAGCGGGAACCGAGCACACCAGCGCCCGTTATTCCAGCGTCAAATTTGGCGGCAGATGCCTCGGGTCCGATATTTCTCTGAAGACGTTTTTGGCCGCGGTCGAGAATCCGCAAAGTGTTCTCGACACTGAAAATCTCAAAGCTGAAGTTAGCAACGCGGAGTGCTGTTACGGAAAAGTCTGTTCTTCCTACACCAGTTACGCGCTGCAATGCGGCATTTGGTACATCAGTCGCGTCCATATTCCTCCCTATCGCGACGGCGTCAAGCAGGTTCGGGTGATTCATTGCGTTTAACCGATTCGCCGTTTGGGCTAACGCCAAAACGGCGAATACACCGAAACACTTTCCCGAACCTGCTTAAAAGAAGTATTTTTTTCGTCGACGCCGACTCGATACGTCACATCCCTGGCGACGGCAAAGATGGTCCCCTCATCAGGAAGCGGCTTGGCGGTCCACTCCAGCGTCAAATAGTGACCGTCAGCATGTCGATACCGATTGCAAAAATGGACCAGCGGCTGGCCGGACGACAAGTCCTTCACGACGCGCAGGGTGTCCTCGACATCATCGACATGAATGAAGTCGAAGAAGGGACGACTGATCAATTCATCGCCGGAGTAGCCGAGCACGCGTGAAAAATTGACGTTCACCCGTTCGAAGTATCCGTCCATGGTGGCGATACAAAAGAGGTCGAGCGTCAAGTCAAAGAATCGATAAACATCACTTTCCAACTGCTCGAGTGCCGTCTCGAGGTACGCGTTGATCGCGCGAGCAACTTCAGTGGCCGAAGCGATCCGATTCTCTTGGTGGGGTTGCAAGCAGTCTTTCGCCAGTTGAATCAGTTTTGAATCTTCCTGGCAATCATCCAGGCGGCTGTTGGCGTCGTCGAGCTGGCCGTGCATCGCGCGTCGATGGACTCGATGATGATCACCGCCCCGATAGGGAGGCCGACCGGTGAGGATTTCGCAGAGGATCCCTCCCAAGCCGAACACGTCCGATCGGGGACCGACGATTTCGCCGCGCGCCTGTTCGGGGGACATGTAGGCCGGTGTTCCGCCGATTCCATGCGGCTGGCTGTAACTCACCGCGGAAGTGTTGTTGATAACCCGCTCGGCGTGGATCTGAGCCGGGCTGGCGTCGTTCGGGAGCCATGTGCGGGCCAGTCCCCAATCCATCAAGTGCACTTCACCGAATTCACCGATCATGATGTTCGATGGCTTGATATCGAGGTGCAGGATGCCGAACGAATGAGAGAAGGCCACCGTCTGACAAACCGTTTCAAAAACCCTGAGGAGTTTTAGCCGATCCTGTTGCTCACCCGGTTCTTCATGAAGAGTTTGGGCGAGGGACTGTCCGGCAATCAATTTCATCGCAAAGAATGGCCTCGAGTCTTCCGCAAAGCCGCGGTCGTAGACAGGAACGATGCAGGGGTGCTGCAAATTGCAGGTGAGCAGTGCTTCGTCAACGAAACGCTCGGTGAATTCCGGCTGATCCGCATGGGCTCTTCGCAGTAATTTGATTGCCACGTCACGGTGCAACAGTTCATCGTAAGCCCGCAAAACCACTCCCATGCCACCGTGTCCGATTTCCTCCCTGATCCGGTACCGCCCGACGACATGCAAACTGTCTAGCTCAAAAACGTCGGGGGAATCGAAGCCGTCATCCAGGTCACCCGGTGCCGCCATCACGGCAGAGCCTTGACCCGCTAGGAACGGGGCGGTTTCAATCGGATCGGTGTGGTCACGGGGCATGCCTGCCTCCGGTCGGAGAGGATTTTAGGCGGGATGTGTCCGTTTGTGGTGCGTGCAGCAGGACAACGCCTTCATCGCTGAGAGCCGCTGCCAGGGTCTTGCCGTCTGGAGAGAACTGCAACCGTCTGACACGGTCGTTGCCAACCTTCGTGTCGAACAGAAATCGACCTGTCTCGACATGCGAAAACGCGATCGTTCCATTTTGTCCACCGCTGGCGATCGTGCGACCACTTGGAGAAAAGGTCAGTGAATCGATTGCGTCACGGTGAGCGGCAATTACGTGCTTCACCTGTCCTGTGGCGACGCTCCAAATGCGGATGGTGCGATCGTGGCTGCCCGTGGCCAGCAGTCGGCCGTCGGGTGAAAACTCGACACAATCAGCTTGGTTCTTGTGCCCTCGTAGCAGATGCAGGCGTTTTCGCGAGGCGATGTCGAAGAGCATTGCGTCGTTTTCCGATGAACATGCCAACAGACGGCCGTTGGGCGAGAAGGCCAAGTCATAGCAGTGCGGCGGCATCTTAAAAACGCAGAGCTGCTTACCCGAAACGATGTCCCAAAGTTTGGCCGTACCGTCCCAGCTGCCCGTGGCCAGAACGAGGCCATCGGGTGAAAACGCGATCTGCTCGACATCGTCTTCGTGTCCCGTCAGCGTCTTGATGAGCCGACCTGTAGCCCGGCTCCAGAAGCGGGTGATCCCTGCGGTGTGACCGGTGACGCAGGTCTTGCCATCCGGCGAAACAGCCACACACCATGCACCCTCATCTTTGGCGAAGGTTTCGCTGAATGGGCGAAGTTCGTCGGCCTGTCGATTCCAGGTGCGAATGTTGTTTTCTCCGGCGATCAGCAATTCGCTGCCGTCGGACACAAACGTGAGCGACTTGACCGTCTTGGTGTCCACGATGTCCTTTCTGATTCGCTCGCGTCCGCTCCAGGAGCGGACATCGCCATCATTGCTGGTCGATACCAAGCGAGTGCCGTCGGGTGAAAAATCGAGCGAAAAGATACGCGCCGAATGCGCCTGAAAAGAGGGAGGCCATTGGGTCGTGCCGCCGGACTCGTGCTTGTCCTCCTCTTTACCCTCGTCGATGGGCCAGGTTCGAATCACGCCAGCCATATCGCTCGATGCCAACAAGTTTCCACTCGGGTGAAAAACGACATCCTGGATGTCATCTTCATGCCCGGTAAACGTCGCGACCTGCTGACCGGTCTGGGCGTCGCAAAGTCGAATCAGATTTCGATTGGTGGCGACCGCCACGAGTTTTCCGTCTGGAGAAAAGCATACACAACAGGCGCTACAGACGAGTCCGTTACAAACTCCCAAGTCGAGTCGGCAACGGCGTTTGTGCGTCTGTGTGTCCCACACGTATGCTGACCCATTTGGATCGCCAGAGGCACAAAACAGGCCATCAGGCGAACGATCCATCGCGGCCCTTTCGACGGTTCTGGCGTAGTTCGCAAGTTCGTCAACTGCCTCACCGGTGGCAGCGTTCCAGAGCTTCACGGAGGAACCTTCGCCGCACGAAGCCAACACCTTACCGTTCATCACAAAAAACACTCGAAAGCCGTGAGCCGGATGAGCCTGAAAGCTGCGAGTCAGTTCCTGTTCGGAGAGATTCCATAGCCGGATCATGCCATCATCGCCGATCGACGCCATTTGGCTTCCATCCGGCGAGAAATCGACTCCACGAACCAAACCCTCGTGAACGCGCAATTTGGCCAAGAGCTCAAAGTCCTGGCCGTCCCAAAAACAGATCGTTCCGTCATGCCGGCCGGTAATGAGGTACTTTCCGTCTGGCGAGAAGCGTATCACAGCGCCGCCACCTGTATTGGTCGCGATGGTGGTGAAACTAGCCGCTCCAAATTGCCGCAAATACCTCCACACAAAGCCCCGTCGATCGGTTTCGCCTGCCATTGGCGAGTGTCGATCGAGCAGTTCCGTGAAACGACTTACGTCACCGGTTTGGAAAGCCTGAGCGGCCAGTCGAACGTCAGCCGCGTAAACAAGCTGACGGGAATATTCCTCATTCTGTTGAGCCAGTTTCGCGGCTCGCACCGCACTTACACGTTGCCTGTCTGCCTCGACCAATCGTCGGTCCGCAATCTCTCGTGCTTCGATCGCTTCGCTCGCCTGCCAGATGCTGACGGACATACCAACGATAAGCGAAGCTGCCACCAAACTGATCGTCACGATCGCCGTCTTGTTTCTTCGGGCGAGTTTTCGGAGCTGATAAATCGTCGACGGTGGGCACGCTTCGACCGGCTCGTCGTTCAGATGGCGTTGGATGTCCGCCGCCAGCGCGCTGGCGGATTCATATCGCCGCGTGCGGTCCTTTTCCAACGCCTTCATCACGATCCAGTCGAGTTCCCGCTCGACCTGTCGCTGAAGCTGCGGTGTACCCGTGCGAAATTGCTCCGATAGCGTCGTCTGTTGCTCCGCCTTGAGTGTGCTGATCCGGTAACTGGGACGCGCCGGTTCGTCTTCGCGGATGATGCGACGCATCTCGTCGAAACCAGCACTTGAGAGTACGTCTTTGTCGAAGGGTGTGCTGCCGGTCAGCAGTTCGTAAAGCACAACGCCCAACGAATAGACGTCCGACCGTGTATCAATATCCAAACCCGAGAGTTGTGCCTGTTCGGGGCTCATGTACAGCGGTGTACCGATCAACTGGGCGTATTGCGTGTAGATCGTCTGTTGGGTGAGTTGATGATTGGTCGCCTTGGCAACGCCGAAGTCGATCACCTTGGGCATCGCCGCGACGTCGTGGAGTTCGACGAGCACATTGGATGGTTTCAAATCGCGATGAATGATTCCTTTCAGGTGTGCATGTTGGACGGCCTGGCAGACGGTCACGAACAGTTCCAGCCGCTCCCGCAGATCCAGTTTCTGCTGATCGCAGAACTTCGTGATCGTCACTCCCTTGACTAATTCCATCACAAAGTACGGTCGCCCCGTTTCGGTACTGCCGCCGTCGAGAATTTTCGCGATATTGGGATGCGACATCATCGCCAGCGCCTGGCGCTCGGCATTGAAACGGGCAAGCACTTCGGCGGAGTCCATCCCCGGCTTGATGATTTTCAAAGCAACCTTGCGACGGACCGGTTCTTTCTGCTCGGCAACATAGACGACTCCCATCCCTCCTTCGCCCAGTTGCTCGCGGATGATGTAGGGGCCGATCTGCGTTCCGGGACGTTCGATCACCGGGGAAACAAATGCCGTCTCATCGGTGATCGCAGTCGGCTGCAGATCATCCATGGGAGACTCGAGGAACTGGCTATCTGCCTCAAACCCGCACAACAGGTCGGTCACTCGCTCGAGCTGTGCAAGGTCGTCACCGCAGATTCGGAGCAAGTACGCTTGCCGATCGCCTGCCGAATCAAGCTCTCGGGCAGCATTGAATACCGATTTGTCATCCAGTTTTTCGGGCGGCATAATGAAGGTGCTCCACGAGTCCAGAGATTACCATGCGTGCGGAGAAGTGACGCTGTCTCCCTCGGTTAAAAATGCGAGAGTTAGCTCCCAAACCTCTAACGAAACTTCCATTTTCTCCCTGGTGAGGTGACTGCATCAGGCATCTGACACAGATTCGTCGGACATCTGCACGTGCAGCCAACCTTTGGCGTAAGCCCAATCATTGTCGGCAGTTGCCACCGAGATGCCGAGTGCCTGGGCGGCTTCTTGGCGTGTGAGCCCCACAAAAAAACGCAGTTTGACAAGTTTCGCGGCCCGAGGATCTACTGCTTCTAAATCATCAAGGGCCTCATTCAGGGAGAGCAAGTCAACGTTCGGACCACCCGTGTCGGACGCGATGTCCTGCATTTCAATGCGATGAAAGTCGCCACCGGCTTTCGGACCAGCCTTCCTCCTCGCCTGCTCAATCAGAATGCGACGAATCGCCTCCGCCGCGGCAGCAAAGAAATGGCCACGTGACTCCCACTTCTGGACGCGATCCCCGTCCACTAATCGAACGTACGCTTCATGGACAAGCGCCGTTGCCTGCAAAGTTTGCCCTGGCTTTTCGTGAGCCAGTTTTGCGGCGGCTAGCTTCCTTAGTTCTGTGTAAATCAAAGGCAGCAACTCTTCAGAGGCTTGCTGGTCGCCGGATTCGATCTTGCCCAGTATTTGTGTGACGTCAGACATGTAATCAGAATAGGCGGTTGCCGCGCGAATAGCGACTGGGCAAGAAAAAGTGGCCGGAACGAATGGCGTTGTCCACGCTGTTTTTCATGATTTCGACGATCGACAGTCCGGTACCGCGCAGCACCGAAAATCGCGGTTCCGAAATTCCTTGAATTGCCCACAGAAGAAAAATCAAGATTGGAGTGACCCAATTGGTCGATAGAATTTGCCGGTGCGGTGACCTTCCTTGGTGAAGACGATTCCTGAATTCGACCGAGGAAGGTTCCTATCCATTCCATCAGCTGACTCGAAAGACTGCTTCAGTCTTCTCAAACCGTCTTGACTCTAACACAATTTAAGCCCCCGATTTTCCATTCATCGAGTCGGAAATCAGCAAATTATCGGTTCATCCGACGGAAGCTTGCGCAGACCCCAGGATCGAGGTTTTCAAGGCATGGCTCCAGTCTCCAATCATGATTTGTGGTCGCCGTTGGCAACCGTTACCATGGAATTTCCGGGAAAACGCCGTCAAGCTCGGCAGAGGAACAATTTGACAAGGGATATCCCGGCCGCCCGCGTTTCCCTGGCCTGCATCGTTGCAAACCACGCCAAGATTATTTCTGTTTTGCGATCAAATCGGCCATCGATTTTGCAAATGAATCCCCGAGTCTGACAAAGAACGCTCCGCTGCCGAGATAGTGATACGGGCGATCGCTGCCGACCGTGTCCCACTCGTGGTAGTGCGTTTGCCATCCTTTCTGAAATACTTGGTTCGAAAACATGGAATACTCCGTGTAGCTCTCAACAGCCACGACGTTGCCTTGGAATTCCGGCGTTTTGGCGGTCTCTCGCTGAGCGACCGAAATCTGATTTTCAGCGACCTTTTCGGCTGTCACGCCCGTTCCCAAAACGCCAATGATAACAGGCATTTGCGGCACCTGGTACTCTTTGCGAACGTCCTTGATGAAGGAGATCATGTTGTTTTTGTAGTTATCACGAAACTCAGGCGAAAACTGGTCATTGTAACCTTGGAACCAAACAAACCCCGCGATCTCATAACCGTTTGTACTATTGTAGTCCGGGTGATTTTCCTCCAGATTACCGAGCACCTGACGGATCGCGTCATTCATGAGACGATAGTTCAAACCGGCATTCTTTTCGATTTCGTCAGTCTTGCCGCTTGCCAGCTCTTTCTCGCTAAGTTCATAGGCTCCGGCGGAGGGTGGGCGGAAATCATAATTCAGTGACTTGCCGCCCCATGCGGTCTTGATCAGCAAGATCGGTCCGTCAGTCTTCGTTGCCATCGAGAGGCCAAAAGCATACTCGGGACCGATCTTCTCTGCGTCACCGCCATACCCCACACCAAGCTTGCCCGATTTTCGATTGCGGTCGGCGATCGAGCTGATGTAAACCCGCTCAGAGACAGTGCAGGATGATGAGATTTTTTGTTTGTAAGCTTCATGTGCGGACTTGAGATTTTTCACCTTGGCTTCCAATTCCGATTTTTCTTCCCCCGCGCTCATGGCTTTTATTTCGTTGTTGGAGATGCCGCCGGTTAGCTCATCGAGTCTCGCACCGTGGGCCAACTGTTCTTCCAGCATTTCCCTGGAAAGCCCGCTGTCTTTGTCGATTACCAATTGGAGCAGTTCTTGGTCTCGCGGATTGTCGGAGGCGTATAAAGTCGCGATCGTATGGGCTCTCGCATGGCCGACCGTGTTCGACTGACCGGCCAGAATGAATATTTTCAACGGTTTGTCGGCCGAAGCCAGATCGGTGTTGGAAGTGGCAAAAGCGACGAGCGCCACAAGGCAGCATTTTTTCAGCATTCTGAGATTCATCGTATTCTTTCTTTCAGTTGATTAACGGCATTATTGACTCGACAGCTCACTTCCTACCCGCTTTCTTGGGTTTCTCTACCTGGTCGCGGACCTCTTTGCTGACACTCGAAAGGCGAGTCTTGGCGAGTCGCGCCAGCGTGGCTTCAAACTGTTTCTTGACCGCGTGCTCGGGTTGCGAAAGTGCGGTGTCGGAGACTTCTTCGCCAGTAAAGGGACCTTGGTAACGAGTCAGTTTAGCGTCACTGCCGTCGGTTTTGGCCAATAGCGAATACTGCTGATTACGAACCATGACTTGGCCTCGATACCAGATGTAGATCCAGTCTTTCTTACGCGGACCGGCATTGTTTTTGAGCAGGGGAACGATGCTGGAACCGTCGCCCGGATAATCCTGCGGCAGTTCGGCGTCAGTAACTTCGCAGAGCGTTGGCATCACGTCACAGAACTCGACCAGGTCGTCGACGACCCGTCCGGTTTGTTCGATGCCGGCTGGCCAATTGGCAATCAACGGCACTCGCGTCCCCGTGTCGGTCATGCTGCCCTTGCCGCCGACGACTTTTGTGCCATTCCATGGCGTCACGATTGGCTTGTCGGTGCCGTTGTCGCCCGTGAAAAGAATGAGCGTGTTGTCGCGGACGTTGGAATTTTCCAGTTGCGTGACAATCTGACCGACTTGCCTGTCGGCGTAGGCGACCATATCGCGAAAATGCCGTTGCGGGTCGTTTCGATCGCCTTTGTAAGTGGTGGAGCCGAGCCGCTTCGGATCCCAGTCGCTTGAATCGGGTGTCGGATCGAAGGGGCAGTGTGTGAGGATCATTGGGTAGTAAACGAGAAAGGGTTTTTCCTTCATCTCCTCGATAAAATCGCAGACAAAGTCGGTACAGACCTGCGGCCCGTATTCGCCGTCGACGTAGTCCTTTTCTTGGCCGTTGAATTCGATCATTGGATTCACAAAGCGGCGGTCGAAAGTCTTGCCGTTCTCCTTCGACCGCCCGCTTCGGGTATGCTGCCACAGGCAAGACCGCTCAAACCCGAAATGCTGCGGCGAGTCCTTCGGCCTGCCCAATTGCCATTTGCCAGCGATGCAGGTCGCGTACCCGGCTGCCTTGAGTTGGTGTGCAAATGTGGTTTGCCCGCGATCAAGAAGTCCGAATTTGACATAGTTCCGAACATTGTACTGCCCGGTCATGATCTTCGCCCGCGACGGGGTGCAGATGGGGTTTGCAAAACAGTTGGTGAAGCGAACGCCGCTGGCAGCCAGCTTGTCCAGATTGGGTGATTTGCATGACTCACTGCCGTTGACTGACAACGCTTCGTAACCCATGTCGTCGGCCATGATCAGCACGATGTTAGGGCGTGGGTCGGGCCTCACGACCGAATCCTCAGCCGCCGCCGACATCGACAGAGATAACACGAGGACGCCGAGCGGTAGCGGATGGACGGATTGCATCGAATTCATTCGTGTCTTCGCTTTGATGGGTAGGCTAGAAGTTGCAGTCGAAATTTTGCCGAGGTTTTGCATTGCATGGTCGCAGACCTGGTCGTCGCCACAACGGGAGGGGTGGTGGGGAATCGTTCACTAGGAAATTCGAAAAAGCTGATGGAAGAACGCCTACTCGATGAACAACCAGTGCAAATCCAAGACTGCCCCCGGCAGACAAACTGGCGTCACCGTTTGCCCGACGGCAAATGTGTCCACCTTGGAGTACCGCTGGCCGAGTGGCTGCACATGCACAATCAATAATTGAGAAATGGGATCAACGACCCAGTATTCGGGAATCTGTTCGACCGCGTAGAGCGATTGCTTGACGGTTAAATCGTACTGCAAGCTGGACACACTGACTTCGATCACCAGCGGCACGACGGATGAGGTCGGACGGCCACGACCCTGACTGAGGTCCGTCCAGTACAGGTCGGGTTCGGGCATCGAATCGGAGTGCAACAAGCGAAGCCCCGATTGGACAAAGATACGAAATCGGTCACCCGCCACGTCGGCCGACCATCGGTTTAGGTAACTGATGACGTCATCGAGTTCTTCGGTGGCCGGTGACATCGTTCGCAATTCTCCATCGATCAATTCGATCCGTTCACTTCGCTGTTCAAATACACCGGTTTTCTCAATTTGATTGAAATCGCTCAACGTGAATCGTACTGGCTCGTTGCCGGTGGGTTGCATTGGAAATCTCCTTCGGTTTAGAGGGCGAACCTCCGCAGTATAGCTGTGTTTGAGCTGAACTGCGATCACCGGCTACCTGATCTCACCAGCTTAGCCGTCGCGTTGTCGCTCCGACACAGACAATCCTAGCGGAACCGGACAAGCCTGGCGGAAGCAGGCGACCTTTGTGCCGTGGATAAGGCTGGGCTGTTTAAAATTCGGTGTTGACGTGGTTTTGATCAAGTCCGTTTCTCTTCCGTGACTTCGGAAACGAATACGGATCGATTTCTTGCTCTGCGGCACTCTGCGTCTCTGCGACCTCCACGTCGGAACCAACATTGCGCAAATGAAGATCCTCGCAAGACCAAATTTCCAACAGCCCAGGACCAGGCGTGGCCCCTGGCGGTGTTGCTCAACGCCGTTACTGACAAGAACAAAAACTGGCTCATCCGGCGGCAGCGTGCGCCGGAGGTTTTCCAGGCATGACTCCCGTGTCCAACGAGATTGGTGCAGGAGTAGGGACGCTGGTCGACAATGTAAGCCGGAAGAAACGCAGTCGAACTCCGCAGAGGTGCCACTCGACAAGGGAGATCTCGGTCGCCAGCGTCTTCCTGCAAAAGCGGTCCGCCCATGGTGCCGACGGTCCTCGGCGGATTTCGGCGGATTTCGGTTCACCGAGGACGATTTTTCATCAAATCATGGGACACTGCAGACATGCCTGGAAAAACCTCGATCCTGGGGTCGGCGCACGCTTCCGTCGGATGAACCCAAAAACTGGAGAAGTTCCAATCGAGCATACGTCGAAACGTAGGACGATTAGCTGGCTGGTGGATTTCTCCGGTTTGTCAGCCACCTCAACACGTTTTCTCATGAACCCAGCGTCTGACAGGTTTCAAAAGCAGAGACGGCTGAAGTTTATGACGAAAAAACACCTTTTCCCGATGAAATCCAAGAATTTAACTTGGTGGCCGTCGAGGAATCCCATACATTTTTACGGTGTGGGCGGGTAGCGAGAGGATTCGTTCCCTTCTCTTGTTTCCCGAGTATCAGTGCTTCCTCCCCATTAGCCATTCCTTAAGGATGACGATTAGATCGTTGGTGAATGAGATTCCGCATGCGTTTTCGTACTACCTTCACCGCCGTTATCCTCGCCGCCGTTATCTTCGCGGCGTTGCTTGTCAACGCTGGTCCAAGTTGGGCTGACGATAACGAAAAACGCTCGCTGGAGTTGTTTGAAAAGCATGTTCGTCCGACGCTGATTGATCACTGCATCCGCTGCCACGGCCCGGAGAAGGAACAAGGCGGACTGAGACTCGATTCGCGCAGCGGAGTGATCGAAGGCGGCGACTCCGGAATGGTGATCACGCCTGGCGATCCGGACGACAGTATTCTGGTCAACGCGATTCGCTACCACGATCCGGGATTGGAAATGCCGCCACGCGGAAAACTTCCCGGCGCGACCATCGAAGCGTTCGAGCAATGGGTGCAACTCGGCGCGGTCGACCCTCGCACTGAAGAAATTGGGTCCGGTGAAGACGTGCCCTTGGTGCCAACGGTAGCCGAAGGACGCGAGTTCTGGTCGTTCCAACCGATTGAAAACCCAGGACGTCCTCCGGTCCGAAATACCGCTTGGCCCGACACCGAGGTTGACTACTTCACCCTCGCCCGCCGGGAAGCCAATGGGCTTGCCGAGGTTGATCAAGCGGATCCTGTGACGCTGATCCGACGTGTCTACTACGACCTGATCGGGTTGCCACCGACGCCTGCCCAGATCAACGAGTTCGTCAACGATCGTTCACCCGACGCGTATGAAGATCTGATCGACGAGCTTTTGGGGTCTCACCACTTCGGCGAACGTTGGGGGCGGCATTGGTTGGATGTCGTGCGTTTTGCTGAATCCAGTGGCGGGGGTCGGACTGCGTTGTTCCCGAACGCTTGGCGTTTTCGCGACTATGTGATTGACGCTTTCAATCGCGATCTGCCGTACGACCAATTTCTGAAAGAGCAAATCGCAGGCGACTTGCTCGAGCACGGAGATTGGCAAGACCAAAGTCGAAAAATGATTGCGACTGCTTTCCTTTTACTCGGTCCGACGAATTACGAGCTTCAAGACAAGGACATCCTAGAAATGGATGTGGTCGATGAGCAACTGGACACGATCGGCAAGTCGATGCTCGGGATGACAATCGGTTGCGCGCGATGCCACGATCACAAGTTCGATCCGATACCGGCGGACGATTACTACGCGTTGGCAGGGATCTTGAAGAGCACCAAAGCGATGATTCATTCCAATGTTTCGACATGGAATAAAGTCGAACTTCCCTTGCCGCCTGAGGAAGAAAAACGGGTATCCGAGCAAGAACTGAAACAAAAGTTGCTCCGCGATCGGATCGTGAAAACGAAACAGGAGATCGATGACCTCGAAGGGAAATCGAAATCCAAAAGAACGAAACGCGCCGCGAACATTGAGATCGAGACGATTGACGGAATTGTCGTTGACGATGAGTCCGCCGAACGGATCGGTGAATGGACTTCCTCGACTTCGGTCCCACGCTACGTCAACGGGAAATACATTCACGACGCAGCGAGCGACAAGGGTAAAAAGCAAGTCGTGTTTCGACCCAATGTGACCATCGCTGGTGACTATGAAGTCCATGTGTCGTACACGGCGTCAGGAAATCGGTCGAGCAAAGTCCCCGTCCATATCCATCACGTTGACGGCGAATCGATCGTGCGCGTCAATCAGCAGGCACAGCCTGAAATCGAGGATGCGTACACCTCGGTCGGTGTTTTCGCCTTCGCGCCCGAGCGCGAAAACAAGATCGTGATCTCCAACGAAGGAACCGAAGACGGCGTGGTGATTGCCGACGCCGTCGTTTTGGTCCCGAGTGAGCCGCCGTCGCCACCGGCATCGAAACAGGCTGAACGGGCCGAGGCGATGCCGTTGATCCCGGTTGCTCCAGATCAGCAACTCAGAAAATCCCGACTGGCGGCTCTCAAGAAGGAAATCAGCTCCCTCGAAGCGGATCTGAAGGAGGCGGTCCAAAATGGCCCGAGCCGCCCGATCGCGATGGTCGCCGGCGATGATTCGGATGCGGGCGATGTTCACGTGGCCATTCGCGGTATCGTACATAATCGCGGCCCGGTTGTGAAACGCGGCGTGATGCAGGTCGCATCCAACGACCCGCGGCCCACCATTGCCGACGGCGAGAGCGGACGCCGGGAACTGGCAAACTGGATCGCCAGCGAACAGAATCCGTTGACCGCGCGGGTCATGGCGAACCGAGTCTGGCACTGGTTGATGGGTCGCGGCATCGTGGAGTCGGTTGACAATTTCGGCAGCATGGGCACCGCGCCGACGCACCCGGAACTCCTGGACTATCTCGCGGCCTCCTTCATCACGCAGGGATGGTCCACTAAAAGCCTGATCCGAGAAATCATGCTTTCAAAAACTTATCGTTTGGGTACCGACAATCACCCGGACCTCGTCGCCCTTGATCCTGAAAACAGAATGTGGTGGCGCATGAATCGGAAACGCCTTCGTGCCGAAGACATCCGCGACACACTCCTTTTGGTCGGCGGGACGCTCGACGAGGCAGCCGGTGGTTTTAACATCCGTCTCGGTACAACGTCCGAGTACGACTACCAGTTCGAGACGAAACGTCGTAGCGTTTATGTGCCAGTGTTCCGCAACCGACTGCCGGAGATTTTTGAAGTCTTCGATTTCGCGGACCCTAATATCCAACGAGGCAGCCGAACAACCAGCACGATCGCTTCGCAAGCTCTGTTGATGATGAACCATCCCATGGTGATCGAACAATCACGACTCGCCGCTCAAGAATTGTTGAAGACCCACCCGGGATCAGAATCGGTCGGAGTCGAGACCGCCTATTTGCAAGTCCTCGGTCGCCCACCCACGTCGGAGGAACGCGAGATTGCGATTGAATTCACCAGCGCGGTGTCGAATGATCCCGAGTCACGCTGGGCGTTACTTTATCAAACCTTGTTTGAAAGCGCCGACTTCCGATACTTGAATTAGTGGCCTGTTGGCTTATTGACCCGACGCGTCAGGAACTCGACTGCGTCCCTCGCTAACACGTCAGGTTATCATTGCGACGCTAACTTATCGAAAAACATGACAATACAAGCCCGACGCGCAAGCGAGTGCACACTGTGCTTCACTCGCTTGCCCGTCGGGCTTGTAAATCAACAATCCGACGCGCAAGCGAGTGCACACTGTGCTTCACTCGCTTGCCCGTCGGGCTTGTAAATCAACAATCCGCTAGTCACGGTTTTGACATCACAACCGGGGCTATCGCCCAAACGGCTCATGCAGCCGGCACTCACTTTTGAGATTGACGAGGAAAGAAAGATGGCAATCATTCAATCGCGACGGGAGATCCTCCAATCGATGGCGTGCGGCTTCGGTTTCCTCTCCGCCGCTGCGATGGCGCATCGTGACGCGGAGGCCGCAATCAATCCGTCTGCACCGAAGCAAGCACATTTCGCGGCTCGCGCGAAACGTGTCATCTTCATCTTCATGCAGGGTGGGCCCAGTCAAGTCGACACGTTCGATTACAAACCGAATCTGGCCAAATACAACGGCAAAGACCAAACGTTTGACGATGCCCGCGTGCTGGCGAAAACGAAAAAGATCATCAAGCATCGTGTGTTCGAGTCACCTTGGAAATTCAAGCAGTACGGGAAGTGCGGCCAGCATGTTTCGGAACTTTTCCCCCACATTGCCGAGCATGTTGACGACCTTTGTTTCTTAAAGGGGATGCACACCGACGGCGTCGCCCACGGGCCGTCCACGTTGTTCTTGCACACAGGATCGATCAATTTAGTTCGCCCGTCGATCGGCTCGTGGATGTTGTACGGGCTGGGCAGTGAAAACGAAAACCTGCCCGGTTTCGTGACGATCCAGCCATCGATGGGCAATGGTGGCCCACGTAACTTTAGCAACGCTTTCTTGCCGGCTGCCTTCCAAGGAACCGCCGTTGGCCGCGCCGGTGTGTCTGCCGAAGATGCCAGAATCAAAAATCTCTCCAACGAGCTGACTTCGAAAAAATCACAAATCGAGCAATTCGAATTGCTGCGAAAAATCAACCAAGCCCAACTCAACCGCCGACCCGGCGATGAAGAAATCGAGGCAGTGATTAACTCGTATGAACTCGCTTGGCGGATGCAGGAGAACGCGCCCGAAATTCTTGATCTGGCGGACGAGCCGGAACATGTTTTGAAGATGTACGGCATCGGCGAGAAAAGAACCAATGACTTTGGCCGACAGTGTTTGATGGCACGGCGGTTAACGGAATCGGGCGTCCGGTATGTGCAGGTCAACTATGCCGATAACAGCAACAATCCGCGTTGGGATCAGCACAGCAATCTGGAACGGCACGCCGAACACGCTTTCAATACGGACCTGCCTGTTGCAGGGTTGTTGGCGGATTTAAAACAACGTGGACTGCTCGAAGACACACTCGTTTGGTGGGGTGGTGAGTTTGGTCGAACACCCTATGCGCAGTCCAACGGAACCGGACGCGATCACAATCCGTTCGGATTCACCAGTTTCTTAGCGGGTGGGGGCGTGAAGGCTGGGTTCAGCTTTGGCGAAACCGACGATTTCGGTCATCATGCCATTCAAGGAAAAGTCCACATGCACGATTGGCACGCCACGCTCCTGCACCTCATGGGCATCGATCACGAGCAACTAACGTTCATGCACAACGGTCGGCCCTTTCGATTGACTGACGTCCACGGTGAAGTCATCCAAGACATCATCGCCTAAGCACTTCGGAAGAAATGATGGTTCATCCGACCGAAGCGTGCGCCGACGCCAGGATCGAGGTTTTTCAAGGCATGGCTGCAGTGTCCCATGATTGGATGAAAAATCGTCCTCGCCGAACCGAAATCCGCCGAAATCCGCCGAAATCCGCCGAAATCCGCCGAAATCCGCCGAAATCCGCCGAAATCCGCCGAGGACCGTCGGCACCATGGGCGCACCGCTTTTGCAGGAAGACGCTGGCGACCGAGATCTCCCTTGTCGAGTGGCACCTCTGCAGAGCGCGACTGGAATGGCGTGGACTTAAGATTTGTCAGGCGGTTTCACGGGCGCGGTCGCCATCCGTTTGGCGCGACTCGGGCGGGGTGCTTTCATCTTTGGATATTTGGATTGATTTCGACGTTTCAGCTC
>Ga0163216_100422_pt1 | contig 71724 bp, 81 predicted proteins | sample SynspAceP_FD_167610 | JGI IMG/M metagenome (GOLD analysis project Ga0163216, IMG submission 167610) | Saline lake microbial communities from Ace Lake in Antarctica - Synechococcus sp. Ace-P (Illumina Assembly) | ecosystem: Environmental > Aquatic > Non-marine Saline and Alkaline > Saline ...
CTCTACAACCAGCAGCTGCCGCAGTCCGCCTTGGGCAGCAAGCCCCCCTTGCAGGCGATGAAAGACTGGCACAAACTCAGGCCAGAGCTGTTCAAGAAGCAGCCATACTACCGTCCGGGATGTGACATCTAGTCTTGGCAACCCAATTTCTAGAGCTGTCTCTAAACAATTCTAGCCTTATTTTGATCTCCACGTCACCAGCGCACTGGCCACGAAGTTCCACATAGCGCCCACAACAGCCCCCACAAAGCTGGCGAACTCGGCTTGGCCCACCGCTCGGAACACCACATCGGCCACGCCCACATTGGCCACAGCCCCGACCGAGCAGACCACGTAGAAGCTGAGCAATCCCACCACAAGCGCGCCGCCGCGCAGAGTGCGGTCGTGATAGGTCAGCACGTTGTTGAGGAAGAAGTTGGTGGTCATCGCCACCACGACCCCGAAGGTTTGGGCAATCACGAACACGTCCGTCACGCTCCATAATGCCAACCGCATCGCCACCAGTTGCACGATCACGCCCGACGCGCCGACCATCGCAAACAGGATGAACCGGATCGGCAAAACGCCCCCGGTAAGGCGCGCGACCAGCAGCGCGAGGAACTCTGCCGTCACGGCTGCATCCAGCTTGCTTTCACCGAACTGGCGGTCGCGGAAGGTATAGCCAACCTCCTCCACGCGCCATCGCCCTTTTGCCGCTGCCAGCATATCCGCGAGGATCTTGAACCCTTGGGTTTGCAGGCCCTGCACCACCTGATTGAAGCTCTCGCGCTTGACCATGAAAAACCCGCTCATCGGGTCGCTGGCCTCGATCCGCAGCATCCGCTTGGACAGCCCCGTGGCCACGTCCGACCCCCACGCGCGCACCTTCGAGAAGCCGTTGCCGATGGACCCGCCATCCACATGGCGCGAGCCAATTACCAGATCGAGCTTAGGGTCCGCGTGGAATGCCGCCACCATCTCGACAAGCTTTGTTTCGTCATGTTGCAGGTCCGCGTCCATCACAGCCACCAGCGGCGAGATCGCCGACAAGACCCCCTCGATACAGGCCCCTGCCAGACCGCGCCGCCCGACCCGGTGGATCAAGCGCACGCGCTGATCTTCAAGCGCGACGCTGCGCACCTCGTCGGCGGTTCCGTCGGGGCTGTCGTCATCGACAAACACAGCCTCCCACGCGATGCCGTCGAGGGCAGCGCGCAACAGCGCAATCAGCGGGCGCACATTCGGGCGCTCGTTGAAGCTGGGGATGACGACGGTCAACTCGGGGACATCTGTTCTCATGGCGCTGGGGTCTCGCCCATTCGGGGCGGCGGCGCAAGCGGCTTGGCAACACCGCGCGGCTTGAGCTATGCAGCGACGAGTTTACCGGAAGGACCCGCGATGCGCCGCGCCGAGATTACCCGCAAGACCGCCGAGACGAATATCACCGTCACCGTGAACCTCGACGGCACTGGCCAGTATGACAACCAGACGGGCGTAGGGTTCTTTGACCACATGCTCGACCAGTTGGCGCGCCACGCTTTGATCGACATGCATGTGCGCTGCGACGGCGATCTGCATATCGACGATCACCACACGGTCGAGGATGTGGGCATCGCACTCGGCCAAGCGCTGGCGCGCGCGGTCGGCGATAAGTGCGGGATCGTGCGCTATGGTTCGTGCTTGCTGCCGATGGACGACACTTTGGTGCGCGCGGCGCTGGATATTTCCGGGCGTCCCTATTTGGCGTGGAAGGTCGATATGACTGCCCAAAAAATAGGCACTTTTGACACCGAGTTGGTGCGTGAGTTCTTCCAGGCCTTCGCCATCCATTCCGGCCTGACCCTGCATGTGGAAAAGATTGACGGCATCAACAGCCACCACATTGCCGAGGCCGCGTTCAAATCCGTGGCCCGCGCGTTGCGTGATGCGCTTGAGATTGATCCGCGCAAGGCCGATGCGATCCCGTCCACCAAGGGTATCCTCTGACGTGACTACAGTTCTGATCGACTATGACAGCGGCAATCTGCACTCGGCCCAAAAGGCGTTTGAACGGATGGCGGCTGAGACGGATGCGGGTGCGGTCGTCGTGACCTCCGACCCCGACGTGGTGCGCAAGGCGACCCGCGTTGTGCTGCCCGGAGACGGAGCGTTCCCGTCGTGTCGAAGGGGCCTGCAAGGGTTTGCGGGGCTGGAGGAGGCTTTGCTGGAGGCGGTGGAAGTTCGCGCCGTCCCGTTTCTGGGCATCTGCGTCGGGATGCAGATGATGGCGACACGGGGGTTAGAATATGAACCCGTCGAGGGCTTCGGCTGGATTGAGGGCGAGGTTGACCTGATCCGCCCCGAGGGGCCGCATATGCCCGTCCCGCATATGGGCTGGAACGACCTGGTGATCGACGCGCGCCCCCATCCGGTGCTCGACGGGCTGGCGACCGGGGACCACGCGTATTTCGTGCACTCCTATGCGATGAAGGTGACAAAGCCCGCGCAACTGCTCGCCCATGTCGATTACGGCGGCGCGGTCACAGCGATTGTGGGGGAGAGGACGAAGATCGGCACCCAGTTCCACCCCGAGAAAAGCCAAAGCGCCGGGTTGCGCCTGATCGCGAACTTCCTGCGGTGGGCGCCTTAGGGCCTGCGCTCTATCTGGATGGCTGGGTTGTGGGCTTCGGCGTAGGTTGAGATGTCGTGCCACAGCTCGGGAAAGCTGGCCTTCAGATCCGCAACTGATACCGGCAATGTTGGCCCCCTGAGCACCCGCGTGAACAAGTATTTTTGCTTGGCATAGAGGGTTGGCTCAACAGCGGCGAAGTCGTCCGGTGAAAGCTCTACTCGGGCTTCGGTGGGTTTGCTGCGCGGCCTTGCCGACATCCGAAGGACCGACGTCCACGGTACTGCAGATTTCCAGATAAGCGTGTCGTGAATGCCACCCGGCCCGATGATCACCGGGCGCGAGTGCCCAGCAATCGCTGTCCAAGCCAGTCTTGGAATTATCAGTCCGAGCAACCAAATGGCTGGCCAGGCTGAACGGCGGAAACCGCCCGTATCGTGTAAGCGGGCCGGATTGGTCTCAACCCACAAGCCAAAAAGGAACGCGCCAAGGCAAAGCGCTAGAATGCCGAGTGTCTTTGATTTTGACCGATGTATTCGGATTGTCTGGTTCGGATCAAACGACATTAGCTTCGCTACCATGCCAACCGCAAAGATTGCAATTTCGACTGGCCCCCACACCCCCTCCCGGTCTTAATGGTCTTTGACCCTAACCACCGGACCGCTCCCCATGACCACGCCCATCACCCGCCGCGCCGCCGACCACCTTGTTGACCAACTCGTCGCCCAAGGTGCCTCCCATGTCTTCGGCGTTCCGGGCGAAAGCTTCCTTCCGGTGCTTGACGCGCTGCACAACCACGACGCCATCCGCTTTCTTACCTGCCGCCAAGAAGGCGGCGCTGCGATGGCTGCCGAGGCCCATGGCAAGCTGACCGGGCGTCCGGGCATCTGCATGGTCACGCGCGGTCCCGGGGCGACGAACGCGAGCGCGGGCGTGCATGTGGCGTATCAGGACTCGACGCCGATGATCTTGTTCATCGGGCAGGTCGCGCGCAACATGATGGACCGCGAGGCGTTCCAGGAAATCGACTACCGCCGCATGTTTGGGCAAATGGCCAAATGGGTGGCGCAGATCGACGACGCCAGCCGCATCCAAGAATACGTCAGCCGCGCCTACCGCACCGCCATGTCCGGGCGTCCGGGGCCAGTGGTTTTGGCGCTGCCTGAGGATATGCTGTATGATGAGATCGAGGTGCCAGCAGCCCCCATGCGCGTGGAGGGGTCGCGCTTCTTGCCTGCGCCCGATGCGCTGGAGGATTTGCGCACCCGGATCGAGGCTGCCGAGCGTCCGCTGATTATGGCAGGCGGGGGCGGCTGGACGCGTGCAGGGATCGCAGCGCTTGAGCGGTTTGCCGAAGCGCAAGGCCTGCCCGTCACGGTCTCGCTGCGCTGTCAGGCGCTCATGGACAACGACCACCCAAATTATGTCGGCCATTTCGGTGTCGGCCCCACGGCCTATCTGGGCGAGGCCTTGGCCGAGACGGACCTGCTGATCGCCATCGGGCCGCGCTTGGGGGAGATGACGACCCAAGGCTACACATGGCTGACCCCGCCTGTGCCTGCGCAATCCCTCGTGCATGTGTTTCCGCAAGGCGAGGAGGTGGGTCGCGTCTATCAGCCCGATCTGGCGCTGGTGTCGGATATGCCGAGCTTTTGTGAGGCGGTGGCCGGCTGGGCGCCGATCAAGCCCGATGCATTTGGCGCGCGTCGCACCGCTTTGCGCCAGAAATACGAAACGTATACGAGCGTAGAATCTGTTCCCGCTGACCCCCTCGCGGGCCATTTCGCGCACCTTGCAGACACCCTGCCAGCCGATGCCATCGTCACCAATGGCGCGGGCAATTACGCAGGCTGGCTGCACCGATTCTACCGCTTCCGCGCGCCGGGATCGCAGCTTGCCCCGACTTCAGGCTCCATGGGCTACGGCTTGCCCGCCGCTGTGGGGGCTGCGGCGACGCATCCGGCGCGCGAGGTCTATGCCATCGCGGGCGACGGTTGCTTCATGATGACCTGTCAGGAGATGGCAACGGCGGCGCATTTCGGGCTGCGCCTGACGGTGATCGTGATTGATAATGCACGGCTCGGCACAATCAGGGCGCATCAAGAGCGCGAATATCCCGGGCGCGTGTCGTCCACGGGCCTGACGAACCCAGACTTCTGCGCTTTCGCGCGGTCCTTTGGGGCGCATGCAACGCGGGCGGATGGGCTAGAGGCGTTCAAGACAGCACTGGCCGAGGCGCGTGCGCGGGGTGGTCTGAACCTGATCGAGGTGCCGCAAGATGCGCGCTACCTGTCGCCGGGCAAGACCATCTGAGGGGTGAAGGAGGCCGTAAAGCCCCCTTCGTTTTTGTCCAAACAGCTGTCTAGCGGTCAGTAACCGTGATCGTCACAACCGAGCTATAGTTGCCCGGAGGTGCGATCGACACCGCGCCCGAAGGTGCGCCGGCGAGGTTATCGTCTGCGGCCCCACTCCAATCGGTCGGATTGAAGATAGCGCCCACCCCGTAGCGACGCACACCGCGCGTCGGTTCAAGATGGCTGACGGTCGCCGATACCGGATTCCAGTCCACGATATCGGTGTCGTCTGTTTGGCGGTCATCATTGGAGATGTCCGTATCCAGAAAGAGCGTTCCAGCGAGGTAGATGTCGTCATCTTCCTCCTCGGTAAACTTGACCTTATACGCACCTGAGGGTCCCCAGATTTCGTCGGGTCGAAGAACGAGATCGTAGCCGGTATTTGCCGCCACAAAGAACTGCGCGCGCCCGTCTGAAACTGTCTGCCCTCGGCCATCAAGCTGGGCTGTGGTGATATCGGACGCTGTCATCGACAGGTCGGAATCCTCCACAAACAACATGATGATCGGATTAACAGTCAGCTTTACGGTCAACGTCGACTCTTTGGTGACAGCTGCGGCACTCATAGGGAGTGCCATCACGGCCACGAGTGCTGTGCTCGTAAGAAGTTTTGTCTGCATATATGCCTCATTACTGCTCTACACGCTGAGGCTCGCTGGCAGGTCACGCGAAGAGACCTTCACGCGCCGACCTTATTTGGCCTCAACATTTCTGACATTGAGGCGGTTTGTGGCAAAAATGTGGGAGAATGAGGCGGAAATGTGTCATTGTCGCCGGGGCGTCAACAATAAATCTCTTGCGTCTATATGTGGTGGGATGAGTGAGGCGCGTGCATATAATATTGCACTATATTTCAACCAGTTGCGCACAACTGTTGATTGAATACATGAACAGATGGTGCGGCACCGACCGCTAGCCCAGCATGCGCCCGGCCTCTTTGCGCGCGAAAGGCTTCATGGTCTGACCGTGCGCCTCAAGGAACGCCTCCACGCGGGGTGCGTCGTGCTTGGACAGCTCGCGCAGCCACCACGCGACGGCCTTTTGGATGAACCAATCGGGATCGGTCACGTAGCTTGCGGCCCAGCCGAGGATGCGGTCGCGCGCCTCGACCTCGGCGGGTTTCGGGTGGTTCTGTTTGGTCCAAGGCAGCGTCATTACGAGGGCGGCGCGGCGGGTCCACATGTGTTCCGACGTGGTCCAACCCTCGACCTGATCGAGGCGGCCTGGATCGGCCACCAGACGCTTTTGGCCCGCTATGCAGGCATGATCCGCCGTGGCCCAGGCATCGAAGCTGGGCACCCAAGAGGCGATTAAATCCCATGCCGCTTGATCATCCGGGCGCAGGCGCGCTTGGGTCAATAGTTTCGCTGCGGCGACCCGTGCCTCATGCACATCGGTCTGCCAGAGCCCATCCGCCAATGCCACACGTTCGGGCACATCAAGCGTTGCGCGCCAGTCTTTGACCAACCCGTCAAGCACCGGATTGGCCACGCCCAAGTAGCGGCGCGCGACCTTATGATAGCGCGCCATCTCGGTGGCGTTCTCGGCGTTGCTTTCGGCCTCAAGCGCAGTCAGCGCTGCCTCGGGCGTCATTCGACCGTCACGGATTTTGCGAGGTTGCGAGGCTGGTCCACATCGGTGCCCTTGGCCAATGCGGTATGGTAGGCGAGCATCTGGGCCGGCAGCGCGTAGACAATCGGTGCAAAGATCGGATCGCAGGTCGGCATGACGAGCGTTGCCCAGGTGCCTTGCGATGCGCGTTCGGCCCCGGCTTTATCGGTGACCAAAAGAACCTTGCCGGAGCGCGCCATGACCTCCTGCATGTTGCTGACGGTCTTATCAAATAGCGGGTCGGTGGGCGCGAAGACGATCACCGGAACCGCCTCGTCCACCAGCGCAATCGGGCCGTGCTTCAGCTCGCCTGACGCGTAGCCCTCGGCGTGGATATAGCTGATCTCCTTGAGTTTCAGCGCGCCTTCCATTGCCAGTGGGAACATCGCGCCGCGCCCTAGGAAGAGGATGTCGCGGGCTTTGGCGAGCTCGTGGCTGAGGCCTTCGACGTCGCTCTCGATCCCGAGCGCCAGATTGATCAGGCCGGGCACGGCGCGGAGTTGGTCAACCTTCTCGGCCAGTGCTGCATCGCTGAGCCGCCCGCGTTGGTGTGCTGCGCGCAGCGCCAGCAGCGCCAGCACGGTCAACTGGCAGGTGAACGCTTTGGTGGAGGCGACACCCACCTCGACCCCCGCAAGGATCGGCAAGGCCACGTCGCTTTCGCGCGCAATGGAGCTTTCGGGCACGTTGACGACCGAGACGATGTCGCTGGCTTTGCCCGCGCAGTAGCGCAGCGCCGCAAGCGTGTCTGCGGTCTCGCCCGATTGGCTGACGAAGAGTGCGACGTTGGACGCCCCGATGGGCGGTTCGCGGTAGCGGAACTCGGACGCGACATCGATCTCGACCGGGATGCCCGCAAGCTGCTCGAACCAGTATTTCGCGGTTTGGCAGGCATAGAAGGCCGTGCCGCAGGCGACCATGATCAGGCGGTCAACGCCGTTGAAGTCGGGCAGGGTGTCCGGCAGGTCGATCTTGCCGTCTTTGTTGATGTAGTGGGCCAGCGCGTCGGCGAGCACCGTAGGCTGCTCGGCCATTTCTTTGGCCATGAAGTGACGGTGGCCGCCTTTCTCAATGCGGGTCGAGTCGAGTTTGATTTGCGTCTCGGTGCGCGTGACAGGGCGGTTGTCTGCGTCAAAAACCTTAGCGCCCGCGCGGGTGATGACGCACCAATCGCCCTCGTCGAGATAGGTGATGCGGTGGGTAAGGGGGGCGAGGGCGATGGCGTCCGAGCCGACGAACATTTCGCCGTCGCCATGCCCCAAGGCCAAGGGCGATCCGCGCCGCGCCGCGATCAGCAGGTCTTCCTCGCCGTCAAACAGGATCGCCAGCGCGAACGCGCCTTCCAGCTGGGCGATGGTGTCGCGCGCGGCCTCGACGTGGGTTTTGCCGCTGCGGATTTCGCGGGCGAGAACTTGCGCGATGGTCTCAGTATCGGTGTCGCTTTCGAAGTTCACGCCTTGGGCGGTAAGCTCAGCGCGCAAATCGCGGAAGTTCTCGATGATGCCGTTATGAACGACCGCGACGGGGCCGGATTGGTGCGGGTGCGCGTTGGCGACATTGGGCGCGCCGTGGGTGGCCCAGCGGGTGTGGCCAATGCCGGATTTGCCCGCAAGCGGAGCCTCCACCAGCAGGTCCGACAGGTTGACCAGCTTGCCGACTGCGCGCCGGCGATCCAGCGTGCCGTTATGGACCGTGGCGATGCCCGCGCTGTCATAGCCGCGATACTCAAGCCGCTTCAAAGCCTCGACCATGATCGGGGCGACTTGGTGGTCACTTAGAACGCCGATAATTCCGCACATGTCAGTCTCGCTTGATTGTCTTGGCCTTAGCGGCCTTGAGTTTCGCCATCATCCGGGTCGCCAAACCCAGCTTATTTTCTTGACGCGCACGCCCGATTGCCAGCGCGCCTTCGGGCACGTCCGAGGTAATGACCGAGCCCGAGCCCGTCATCGCGCCGTCGCCTATGGTTACGGGGGCCACGAGCATGGTGTCGGAGCCGATGAACACATCCGCGCCGATCTCCGTGTGGTGCTTGAACACGCCGTCATAGTTGCAGGTCACGGTGCCTGCGCCGATATTGCTGCGCGCGCCGATATGGGCGTCGCCGATATAGGTCAGGTGGTTGACCTTCGCGCCCTCGTCGATGGTTGCGTTCTTAATCTCGACGAAGTTGCCGATATGGGTGTTTTCAGCCAGTTCCGCGCCGGGGCGTAGCCGTGCGAAGGGGCCAACAATGGACCCGCGCGAGACATGGCAGTCTTCCAGATGGCAGAAGGCGTGGATTTTGGCACCGGACTCGACCGTCACACCGGGGCCGAACACGACGTTCGGGCCGATCTCAGAATCGCGGCCCAGAAAGGTGTCGAGGGAGAAGTAGGTGGTGGCGGGGTCCGCGAGGGTGACGCCATCCTCAAGCGCTGCGGCGCGGGCACGGGCTTGGAATGCGGCTTCGGCTTTCGCAAGTTCGGCGCGGGTGTTGATGCCGAGGGTTTCAGACTCGTCGCAGCGCACAACGCTGGCGCTCAGACCCTTGGCGCGCGCGATCTCCACAATATCGGTCAGGTAGTATTCGGCCGCCGCGTTGTCATTGCCGACCGCGTCTATCAGACCAAACAGCGCCTGAGCATCCGCCATGATGACGCCGGAGTTGCATAGGCTAATCGCCAGCTCGGCCTCGGTCGCATCTTTCGCCTCGACGATTTTCTCAAGTGCGTCGCCATCGGTGACCAGACGCCCGTAGCGCCCCGGATCAGTCGCCTCGAACCCCAGCACAACCACGTCTGCGCCGCCTTGGCGGGCGCTGCGCATGTCGTCCAAAGTCTCGGGCCGGATGAAAGGCGTGTCGCCATAAAGGACCAGCGCGTCGCCTTTGAAGCCGTCCAGCGCCCATTTTGCCTGACCAACCGCGTGGGCGGTCCCAAGCTGTTCGGTTTGGCGCACGCTGCGGACGTCCGGGTCCAGCTTGGCCAGACGCGCCTCGACCAACTCGGCCCCGTGGCCGGTGACAACGACGGTAATCTCAGGTTCCAGCGACGCGCCCGCCTGCAAAGCATGGGCGATCAAAGGGGCTGCCCCGATGGGGTGCAGCACTTTCGGCAGATCCGAGTTCATTCGACTGCCTTGCCCGGCGGCCAGCACGATTAGTGCGCAGGTCATAAATTGCCCCTCAATTCGTCTTTGTATTCTTAAGCCTGCTCTATTACCCAAGCGGCACCATCTCGCAAGGCGGGCGCGGTTCAATCCTCGTTTCGCCCCGTTACAAGATCGGCGGCGCGTTGCCGACAAACCGGAGGCACCGCTATGGCGCGCTGCATAGTTTTTGACCTCGACGGCACCTTGGCCGATACCAGCGGCGATATGATCAACGCCGCCAATGCCTGCTTTGCGGATATGGGATTGACCGAGCGCTTGGTGCATGGCGCAGATGCCGGAACCGCCCTGCGCGGCGGGCGCGCGATGCTGAGCCTTGGGTTGATGCGCGCAACGGGCAGCGTCGATGAGGATGTGTTGAAGCGGTATTACCCCTTTCTGCTGACCGCCTATGCGCAGTCCATTGACGTGCATACCGTGCTTTATGAGGGCGCGATGGAGGCTGTCGCGCGGTTGCGTGATGCGGGCGATAAGGTGGCGATCTGCACCAATAAACCTGAGGGGCTGGCCGAGACCTTGATGACGCGCCTTGGCGTGCGCGCTGAGTTCGACGCCCTGATCGGGGCGGACACCTTGCCGACGCGCAAACCTGACCCTGCGCCATTTTTTGCAGCCGTGGACCTGTCGGGCGGACATCGCACGCGCTCGGTCCTGATTGGCGATACGGTGACGGACCGCGAGACCGCGCGGGCGGCGGGTGTGCCCTCGATCTTGGTAGAGTTCGGACCAGCGGGGGGCGAAATGGCTGCCCTCGGGCCGGAGGCGTTGTTGCCCCATTACGACCAGCTTGACGCGGTGCTGGCGCGGGTCTGTCCGTAGGGTGCAGCCTTTGCCATAGCCATTCGTGTCTGGCATTTGCTAGGCTGAGCGCAGACGGACGGAGAGTCTAAAGGAGAGAGACATGTCATATTCACGACTTGGCGGAGTGGCCGTAGCGGCCCTTTTGGCGGGCGCACTACCGGCTTTGGCGCAAGCGCCGTCTTGCGGCGGCGTTGGTGCCACGGGCGCTTGGATCGGCGGCGGGGAGGGCAATTCTGATGTCTCGACCGCGGCCATAGCCTTTGACACACGCGACACGGCTGCCCGCAACGGCGAGATCGTGACCTTGTTTAGCGTGTCCAGCCCCACCGAGGTGCGCGTTGAAGCGCTCCCGGATATGGGCGGCGATACGGTGATTGATCTGCTCGATGCCTCGGGCGGGATCGTGACCAGCGATGACGATGGCGGCGGCGGCTTGGCCTCGCGCGCGGAGGTGATGCTTGAGCCGGGCGAATATTGCCTGCTGACACGCGGTCTTGGCGGCGAGCCGGTGACGGCTGATATTCGGGTCGGGCGCAGCGATCAAGAATCGCTGACCGCAGGATCGTTCTTCCAAGAAGATCTGGAAAGCTGCACGGCCGACACGCCTGCGACACAGCTGGGCACAGCGGCGCTTGGGGCATCTGGCGTGACGTTGAGTGCCACCAATTCGGTGGAGGCTGAAAGATTCTACCGCTTCGCCACCGATGGCACGGTCCCGGTGACGGTTACGGCGCAGAATGAGGCGGCTGATCCGGTGATCTATCTCTATGATAGTGCGGGCGAGTTGCTGGCCGAGAACGATGATTTCGACGGCCTGAATTCGCGTATCGATTTGGACACTCCGCTGGCGGCGGGCGAATATTGCGTTGCCGTGCGTGCGCTGTCCAGCGAGACCGATCCGATCACGATCACCGTCTCGGAATTCAGCGAGCAGGACTATCTGGCCGGGCTCTATGATCGCGGCGAGGCAGCCCCACCCCTTGATGGCAGCTACCCGGTCACCGATCTGGGGTTTCTGGAAAACCGCATGCGCCAAGATGTGCGTGTGACAGCGGGCACTGCAAGCTGGTTCACCGTCGAGATGCCCGAGGGTGGTGTGTTGTTGGTCGAGGCAATTTCCTTGGCTGAAAGTGATCCGACCCTGACCATGTTCGATGATCTGGGCCGTCAGATCGGGTTCAACGACGACAATGGCGAGAACTTGAACTCGCTGCTGGCTGTGCGCGTCCAACCGGGTCTGCATATCTTCGCGGTGAACTTGCTGGGCGAAGGCGGAGGATCGATCCGGCTGGCGCTTGAGCGGTTTGAGCGGGTGCGTTGATTGGTTAACGGGGTTTTTCGGAAGAAAAACCTCAGCCCTCCGGGTGTGCACCACAGATCAGGTCCGTCAGCGCCGACAGGGGCAGGCGGGCCAGATCGGACACAGCTTCTTCGATCCGAATGGCGTCCTCCACCCCCATGACCGGGTGGGTCAGCGTGCGGAACTTGTCGATGATCTCGTCGGCGCTTGGCGGCGCGGTATGGTCCCATTTGGGATGGTGCCAGCCGCTTTCCAACATGCTCCCGCCGGTCAGCTCTAGTCGCACGCGCGCCAGTCGCAAGGCTGGGAAGGCGGCATTGGCCTCGGCGCTTTCCTTGAAGCGGAGTGCCGCAGCCAAGCGGCGGACTTCGGGGTCATGCAAGCCCGCGCCGTCCAAATCGCTGGGACCGAGCGTGCCATGGGCCAGCGCCACGGCAACCGGGAAGGCGGTGGAATACTGCGCCTGCTCGGTCGTGGTCGGGTCGAGCGTGGCAAGGCGGGCGCATTCGTGGAAGCTTTCGACTTCGATTCCGGCAATGTCGCTGGCCTTTAGGGCGTGGGTGCGTTGCAATTCGAACGCGGCCTCGACCGGCGCTTGGGCCCAGCGGCAGACCGGATAGGGTTTGAAATACTGCTCAAGCACGGCCCACCGAGTGCCGAGATCGGCAAACAGCGCGTCGGTCTCAGGTGCCTCTAGCGTGATCGCGGGCGCGCCGGTGAAGCCGTCTTCTGCCAACAATAACCCACAAACCCCCGCCATCGCCCCCCAGCCCGAGCCGTCTTTGACCATCGTGGGATGATCAATACAGCGCATCATCTGGCTGCGTGGTCCGTGATATTCGGCGATGCCTGCGGCGTGACGGGCAAAGTCATCGGGTGTGCGCCTGAGCCGCGCGCCTGCAATCGCCACCGTGGGCGCGATCCATGCCCCAGACGTGTGATAATCCGGCGCGGTGGCGTGCAAGGCTTGGCCAAGCCGGGTGCCCACCTCATAGCCCAGCAGCAGCGCATCTAGGAAATCCTCGCCCGAGCATCCACCCGGGGCCAGCGCAATCAGGCCGGGCAGCAGTCCGCAGCCGACATGGCCCTTGGTCAGGTTATGCCCGTCATGGCCGTCCAGCGCGTCGATGGTCATACCTGCGGCCAAGGCCACTCCGGCGGGCGAGGCGGTGCCGGGGGCGAATAGCAACGGCTGCACCCCCCCAAATTGGCGCGCCGCAAAGCGGGTGATGATCTGGGACAGTTCGGTCTGCGCGCCGCCGTATCCGACGCCGATCAGATCGAGCAGGCACATGGCGAGACGCTCTTGCACCGCGTGCGGAGCGTCGGCGTAGCGGATGGGGGAAAGATCGCGGGTCATGGGCCAAGCCTTGGTCGAGTGCGTGCGGTGATCTGTTCTGTCTGCGACATTGATCTTCGAGCTTTGGGGCGTTGACGGCAAGGCCAAGCGCCCCCATCGTCTGATTATGACACAGATATTTACCGGCTCGTTCACCCAGCAAGACCCGATCCCCGACGACGCGATTGCGGCGGCCAATGCGGTGATGCAGTCGGGGCGATTGCACCGCTACAACCTTGTCGGCGACGAGGTTGGCGAGGTGTCGCTTCTGGAGGAAGAATTTGCCGCACTGACCGGGGCGAAATACTGCCTTGCCGTGGCCTCGGGCGGCTACGCGATGGGGGCAGCGTTGCGCGCGCTTCAGGTGCAGCCGGGCCAGATCGTGCTGACCAACGCGTTCACGCTGGCGCCAGTGCCCGGTGCGATTGCCGCCGTGGGTGCCGTGCCGGATTTCATTGAGGTGACGGAGGATCTGGTGATTGATCTGGCGCATCTTGAAGCCCGGATCGCCGCAACGGGCGCGAAAGTCCTGATGCTGAGCCACATGCGCGGGCATATCTGCGACATGGACGCGCTTATGGCGTTATGTGACGGCGCGGGTGTCACGGTGATCGAGGATTGCGCCCACACGATGGGGGCCACTTGGAACGGAAAAGCCTCGGGTCGGTTCGGCACCATTGGGTGTTTTTCGACGCAGACCTATAAGCATATCAATTCCGGCGAAGGTGGTCTGATGATCACCGATGATGCGGAACTCGCCGCTCGGATGATTCTGCTGTCTGGCAGCTACATGCTTTATGCGCGCCACACCGCCTCGCCGCCTTTGGAGGTGTTTGAGAGGGTGCGTTTGGGCGTGCCCAACGTGTCGGGCCGGATGGATCATTTGCGAGCGGCGATCCTGCGGCCTCAGTTGGCGCGCCTGTCCGAGCAGGCCGCGCGGTGGAATGCGCGCTACGGCGTGATGGAGGAGGGCTTGCGCGGATGTGCTGGCTTGCGATTGATCCAGCGGCGCGACGGCGAGGCGTTTGTGGCGTCCTCGTTCCAGTTCCAGCTACCGGGTTGGGACGCGGCCCCTGTGCAGGATTTCCTCGGGCGCTGCGGCGCGCGCGGGGTTGAGTTGAAGTGGTTTGGGGCAGACGCGCCTGTGGGCTTCACCAGCCGGTATGCGCATTGGGCCTATGCGAACCCGCCGAGCTTGCCGCAGACCGATGCGGTGCTGGCGGGGCTGGTGGATATGCGGCTGCCTTTGACGTTCTCGCTGGAAGATTGCGCGCTGATTGCGTCGATTATCAGAGGCGAGGCCGAGACAGTGTGGCAGGGCCTTGCTGCGGCGCAGTGAGTATTTCGACCTTGTAGAATCCTACGATTGACCGGGGCGCTGTCGCAGCGTATTATATGAACAAGCGTTCAATAATGGGGAAGGATTGGGCAATGTTTCATGCCTCGATGCGATTTGACTTGGGCGAGGATGTGAATGCCTTGCGCGATATGGTGCATTCTTGGGCGCAAGAGCGGGTGAAGCCGCTGGCGGCTGAGATTGACCGATCCAACGATTTCCCCGCTGAGTTGTGGCGCGAGATGGGCGATCTGGGGTTGCTCGGCATCACCGTGGACGAAGCGTATGGCGGCGCAGGGATGGGCTATCTGGCACATACCTTGGCGGTGGAAGAGATTGCGCGGGCATCGGCCTCGGTCTCGCTGTCTTACGGCGCACATTCCAACCTGTGCGTGAACCAGATCAAGCTGAACGGGACCGACGCGCAGCGTGCGAAATACCTGCCGGGGCTGGTATCTGGCGCGCATGTCGGGGCGCTCGCGATGTCTGAGGCGGGGGCGGGCAGCGATGTGGTTTCCATGAAGCTGCGCGCCGAGAAGCGCAACGACCACTACCGCCTGAATGGCACGAAATACTGGATCACCAACGGGCCGGATGCGGACACGCTGGTGGTCTATGCCAAGACCGACCCGGACGCCGGATCGCGCGGCATGACGGCATTCCTGATCGAGAAATCGATGGTTGGGTTTTCGACCTCGCCGCATTTCGACAAGTTGGGGATGCGCGGATCGAACACGGCTGAGCTGATCTTCGAGGATGTCGAGGTGCCGTTCGAGAATGTGCTCGGCGAGGAGGGGCGCGGGGTTGCGGTGCTCATGAGCGGCCTCGATTACGAGCGCGTCGTGCTGGCGGGAATCGGGACCGGGATCATGGCGGCCTGTCTGGACGAGATCATGCCCTACTTGGCCACGCGTAAGCAGTTCGGCCAACCGATTGGAAGTTTCCAGCTTATGCAGGGCAAGATCGCCGATATGTATACGGCGCTGAATTCGGCGCGCGCCTATGTCTACGAGGTCGCCAAGGCCTGCGATCGGGGGGATGTGACGCGCCAAGATGCGGCGGCGTGTTGTCTGTATGCGTCCGAGGAGGCGATGAAACAGGCCCACCAAGCGGTTCAAGCGATGGGTGGGGCCGGGTTTTTGGCCGACGCACCCGTGGCGCGGTTGTTCCGGGATGCCAAGTTGATGGAGATCGGGGCCGGGACGAGTGAGATCCGGCGGATGCTGGTTGGGCGCGAGTTGGTGGGGGCGATGGGGTGATGCGACTAGTTTTGGTTGGCGCGGTGGCGCTCGGGATGGGTGGGTCGGCCAGTGCGCAAGACGCCGACGGCCTTTACTATGACTTCGCGCCGACCTCGCGCTGTCTTGCGGAATCGGAAACCTCGGCAGAGCGCTCCGAATGTATCGGTCGTGCCTCGGAGGCTTGTATCGACGCGACGGGCTATGCCACCCCGGTGCTGTCGGGCTGTGCCTTTCGAGAGTTGGAGAGCTGGGACGCACATCTGAATGCGGTCTATCAGGCGGCGCGCGCGCAAGCCCGTGAGTTTGATATGGGCGCTGGGGCGGGTGCGCCGTCGCTGGCCGTAGGTCTGCGTGATATGCAACGCGCCTGGATCGAATACCGCGATGCGACTTGTGGGTATGAGGCGGCACAATGGGGCGGTGGGACCGGGGCCGGGCCTGCGTTCGCCGGGTGCTTGATGCGGTTGACGGCGGAGCAGGCGCTGTATTTGGAATATGAGGGGATGGGTGGGTGAAGCTAACTTCCCAAATCATTCCGTCTTCGGACGCGTTTAAGGTCAATGAAGCGGCTCATCTGGACGCCCTTGCTGAGATACGCGCGGCGGCGGATATGGCGGCGCTGGGCGGCGGGCAGAGGTCTCGGGACAGGCATATCTCTCGGGGTAAGATGTTGCCTCGCGATCGTGTCTCCAACCTGCTTGATCCGGGCTCACCGTTTCTGGAAGTGGGTGCGCTGGCCGGGCATGGGCTCTATGATAGCGCGGCCCCCTCAGGCGGGGCTGTTGCGGGTATTGGCCGGGTCATGGGCCGTGATGTCATGATCGTGTGCAATGACGCGACGGTCAAAGGCGGCACCTATTATCCGATCACCGTAAAGAAGCATTTGCGCGCCCAGGAGATTGCTGAGGAGTGTCATCTACCGTGCCTCTACCTCGTTGATTCTGGCGGCGCGAACCTGCCCAATCAGGATGAAGTGTTCCCGGATCGCGATCACTTTGGGCGGATTTTCTACAATCAGGCGCGGATGAGCGCGAAGGGCATCGCGCAGATCGCGGTCGTGATGGGGTCGTGCACGGCGGGAGGGGCATACGTGCCCGCGATGTCGGATGTGACGATCATTGTGAAGGAGCAGGGCACGATTTTTCTGGCCGGACCGCCCTTGGTGAAAGCGGCCACGGGAGAGGTTGTGTCGGCCGAGGAGCTTGGCGGCGGCGATGTGCATACGCGCCTGTCGGGTGTGGCCGATTACTTAGCCGAAGATGACGCGCATGCGTTGGCGTTGGCGCGCCAAGCGGTTGGATCGCTCGGTGGGGTTGGTGGAGTTGGCAGGGTGAACCCCGCCCTACGCTTTGACGAACCGGCCTATGATCCTGCGGAGTTGCTCGGTGTGGTGCCCGCCGATTTGCGCACGCCCTATGATATCCGCGAGGTGATTGCGCGGCTGGTCGATGGATCGCGGTTTGACGAGTTCAAGGCGCGGTTTGGCGAGACGCTGGTGACGGGGTTTGCGCAACTTCACGGCATGGACGTGGGGATCGTGGCCAATAACGGCGTGCTGTTTTCCGAAGCCGCCCAGAAGGGCGCGCATTTTATCGAGCTGTGTTCGACGCGACGTATACCGCTTGTATTTTTGCAAAACATCACCGGCTTCATGGTCGGAAAAGCCTACGAGAATGAGGGCATTGCACGCCACGGCGCGAAGATGGTGACGGCTGTGGCGACGACCTCGGTTCCTAAGGTCACCGTGCTTGTCGGCGGCTCGTTCGGGGCGGGGAACTACGGGATGTCAGGGCGGGCGTATCAGCCTCGGTTCCTGTGGACTTGGCCCAATTCGCGCATATCGGTCATGGGTGGCGCGCAGGCGGCAGGGGTTCTGGCGACGGTGAAGCGCGACGCGATTGAGCGTGGCGGTGGCACGTGGTCGGCTGACGAAGAGGCAGACTTCAAGCGCCCGACCGTGGAGATGTTCGAGCGCCAAGCACATCCGTTATACGCGACCGCTCGGCTTTGGGATGACGGGATTGTGGACCCGCGCAAGACCCGGGATGTGCTGGCGTTGAGCCTACGTGCCGCCTTGAATGCCCCGATTGAGGAGACGCGGTTTGGCGTCTTTCGGATGTGATGGGGGGCGTAGCGCGGTCGGACGCCTTCGGAGCGGATATTTGGCAAAGCAAAGAGGGGGCGGCGTGATGCTCGAGCGGCTCAGTCTGCGCGATGTTGCGTCCAAGATCACCGCGCAGATGCCGAGCATGGGCAAAACGGTCGAGGTGCCGGTCTATGTGATCCATCACGGGCCCGGCGCGGAGGATTATTTTTTCGTGTTCGATTTTGAGGAGTTCGTCGCGCGCTCCCGCGAGGGGCTGTTTGTGCGCCCTCGGATTATCGCATGGGCGGGGCGGCGCGATTTCGGGCAGCTTGCGTTCAGCCGCCAGTTTCGCGCCGCGTTCGGGCAGCAGTTTGATGCGGCCCGGCTCCAGATGGAGGACGAGGTCGCGCGCAAGGGTGGCCAAGGCTGGTTTGGCTGGTTGCGCGATCTGTGGGGCAAGGGGCTGGGCGGGTTTGCGTCCGAGTTGATGTTGCTGGTGGCTTTGTCGGCGGGGCGCAAAGCGCTGGCGCAGGTCGGGCGGGCGCATCTGCTCGCGGGCAAAAGCGAGGCGCGGCAGTTAGAGGACGTGATCGCGGACACGCAAGCCAAGGTCGATGACGCGCTGGAGGCGATGGAGGTGCGGTTGCATCCGCAGCTTTACGCCCACGCGTGGCGCGGGCAGCGGGCGGGGCCGGAGGATGGGCTAGAGCGTGATGCGTGGCCCTTGCCGGAGAAGGTGGCGCGGGTGTTAGGGGACGACGATGTTTAGCAAAATATTGATTGCCAACCGGGGCGAGATTGCCTGCCGGGTTATGGACACAGCGCGACGCTTGGGCCTGGCCACGGTTGCCGTGCACTCGGATGTGGACGCGGGCGCGCGGCATGTGGCGCTTGCCGATGAAGCGGTCTCGCTTGGCGGCGCGACGCCCTCGCAGAGCTACTTGCGCGGCGATGCAATTATCGCGGCGGCCTTGGCCACGGGCGCGCAGGCGGTGCATCCGGGCTATGGCTTCTTGTCGGAAAACCCCGATTTTGTGGACGCGGTGGAGGCCGCTGGCCTGGTGTTTATCGGCCCGTCGGCCCGCGCGATCCGGGCGATGGGGCTGAAGGATGCCGCAAAGCGGCTAATGATCGAGGCGGGTGTGCCGGTTGTGCCGGGCTATCACGGGGCCGATCAAGATGACGGCTTGTTGGCGCGCGAGGCGGCCTCGATCGGCTACCCGGTCCTGATCAAGGCGGTCGCGGGCGGTGGCGGTAAGGGGATGCGGCTTGTGGAAGAGGCGTCGGGCTTCGCGACTGCCTTGGCGAGCGCGCGGTCGGAGGCATTAACTGCGTTTGGCAATTCGGATGTGCTTGTTGAGAAATTCGTAACCTCTCCGCGTCATATCGAGATTCAGGTCTTTGGCGATGGATCGGACGCGGTTCATTTGTTTGAGCGGGATTGTTCGCTGCAGCGCCGCCACCAGAAGGTGATTGAGGAGGCCCCAGCGCCGGGGATGACGCAAGCCATGCGCGCGGCCATGGGCGAGGCGGCGGTCAAGGCGGCAAAGGCGATTGGATATAAGGGTGCTGGCACGGTGGAATTCATCGTGGACGGATCGAATGGGCTGCGCGCGGACGGCTTCTGGTTCATGGAGATGAACACGCGGTTGCAGGTCGAACATCCGGTGACGGAGGCGATTACGGGCGTCGACTTGGTGGAATGGCAGCTTAGGGTCGCCTCGGGCGAGACGTTGCCTATGCGGCAGGAAGACCTGTCGATCAAGGGCCACGCGTTTGAGGCGCGGCTTTATGCGGAAGACGTGGTGGCAGGGTTCTTGCCTGCGACCGGAACGCTGACGCATTTGCGGTTCCCGGAGGGGGCTCGCGCGGATACGGGCGTGCGAGCGGGCGACGAGATCTCGCCGTTCTATGACCCGATGATTGCCAAGGTGATCACCCATGGGGCGACGCGCGAGATTGCGCTTGCGCAGATGCGGGCCGCTTTGGCGGGCACGCAAGTGGCTGGAACGGTGACAAACTTAGCGTTTCTCGGCGCGCTTTGTGCGCATGCGGGGTTTGGCCGGGGCGAGGTTGATACCGGGCTGATTGGGCGCAATTTGGAGGCGCTTGTGGCGGTGCCTGAACCCTCGGGCCGGGTCGTGGCGCAGGCGGCTTTGGTTGCACTTAGGCTCGATGGCACCCGCGATCCATTGGCGGGGTTTTCGCTGTGGGGAGCTTTGGCGCACCGGGTGGCTTTGCGGCGCGGTGAGGTCGTTCTTGATGTGGCGGTGACGGTTCTGGGGCCGGATGCCTGCGATGTGGAGGTCTCGGGCGCGATTGTGCAGGCGCGACGCTTGGATGGGCGCTGGCGCTTTGACGGCGTGCCGGGGGCGGCTACGGCGCGTGCAGGCGATGTGGTGACTGTGTTTGCCGATTACGGCGTGGCGTTTGAGGTGGTCGATCCGCTGGCGCGCGATGCTGCTGCCGGTCTGGCGGGCAACGTGGTTGAGGCCCCGATGCCGGGGTTGGTGAAGGCGGTCATGGTCGCGGCAGGGGATTCGGTGGCGAAAGGCGCGCCGCTGGCGGTGCTGGAAGCGATGAAGATGGAACACACACTGGTGGCAGCGCGCGATGGCGTGGTGGCCGAGGTGCTCGTTGCGCAAGGCGATCAGGTCAGCGCGAAAGCGGCGTTGGTGCGGTTGGAGGACGAGGAGTGAAGTGGGTTTTGCCGTATGGCATGGGCGCATGGGCGCTGTTGGCGGCGCAGTTTGATGCGCTGCGGGCCCCAAGCGAGGTGCGGATCACGCGCCCGGAGACGGTCGCGTGATGCGGCTGCACCATGTGCCGATGTCGCGCTCGTTTCGGGTGCTCTGGTTGCTGGAAGAGTTGGGGCTGGAGGCGGAATTGGTCATGCACTCGATCCGCAAAGGCACGATGCGCGCGCCGGAGGTCTTGACGATCACGCCTGCCGGTCGCGCCCCTGCGCTTGAGATCGACGGCGATGAGATCATCGAAAGCGGTGCGATACTTGAGAGTTTATGCGAGCGCTATCCGGGGCTTGGCCGTGCGCCGGGCGACGCCGAACGGGTGGCATATCTGGAACGGCTCTGGTTTGCCGAGACGATGGCAGGGCTGATCGAACAGCTCAATATGAACCATGTGTTTCTGCGTGATCCCGCGCAGGCCTCGCCTTTAGTGATCAAGCTGCTGACGGGGCGGTTGCGCAACACAGTCGCGGCCATGGACGGGATGTTGGCGCAGGACTGGCTGCTGCCCTCGGGGTTCTCTGCCGCCGATGTGATGTTTGGGTTCAACTTGCGGGCGGTGCCCTATTTTGTGCACCTGGATCCGTGGCCGCGCTTGCAGGCCTATAAGGCGCGGATGGAGTCGCGTCCTGCGTTTCAGCGGGCGCTCGCCAAGGATGGTGCGCAGGAATTTTATGACCGGGACTTTTATCCTGTGCCGGAGGGCGCGTGATGGAGCGCGTCGAGATCGTCGAGATGGGCCCGCGCGACGGGTTGCAGAACGAGGTGCGGATCATCCCGACCGAAGAAAAGATCGCGCTCGTGGACCTGCTGTCGCGCTGCGGGTTCTCGCGCATCGAAGTGGCCAGTTTCGTGTCGCCCAAATGGGTGCCGCAGATGGCGGACGGCGCACAGGTCTTGGCCGGGATCGCGCGGATGTCGGGGGTGCGATACTGCGCGCTGACGCCGAACGCGAAGGGCCTCGCGGGGGCCTTGGCGGCGGGCGCCGATGAGGTGGCGGTGTTTGGATCGGCCTCCGAAGGGTTCTCACGGGCGAATTTAAACGCCTCGATTGCCGAGAGTTTGGAGCGGTTTGCGCCTGTTGTGCGCGACGCTTTGGCAGCTGGTGTGCCAGTGCGGGGCTATGTGTCTTGCATCACCGATTGTCCGTTTGGTGGGCCGACGCCACCGCAGGACGTCGCACGGGTGACAGAGGCGTTGTTGGAAATGGGCTGCTTTGAGGTGTCGCTGGGCGAGACGCTCGGGCGCGCTTCGGTCGAGGCGGTCGCGGCGATGTTGGACGCGGTTGTGCCTGTGGCGGGTGCTGCGCGTTTGGCGGGACATTTCCATGATACCGGGGGCGTTGCGCTTGATAATATAGGCGTGTCTATGGCCGCTGGATTGCGGGTGTTTGACGCGTCGGTCGGCGGGCTTGGCGGCTGTCCCTATGCGCCGGGTGCGGCGGGAAATGTGGCGACAGGGGCGGTTCTGGCGTTCGTCGAGGAGCGCGGATTTGCGACGGGGCTGGATGCGGGGCGCGTGGCTGAGGCGGGTGTGTTTGCGAAAGGGTTAAGGGATGTTTGAGACACTATTGATCGATACGGACGCGCGCGGTGTGGCGCTGGTGACCTTGAGCAGGCCTGAGAAGCACAACGCGTTGTCGGGGCAAATGATCGAGGAATTGACCGCGCTGGCGGGCGTTTTGGGCGCAGATCAGGACGTGCGGGTTGTGGTCCTGACGGGTGCTGGGCGGTCGTTCTGCGCGGGCGGCGATCTGGGCTGGATGCAGGACCAGATGGCGGCGGAACCGGTCGCGCGCGGGGCAGAGGCAAAGAAACTGGCGGTGATGCTGGGCGCGTGGAACGGCCTGCTGAAACCGGTGATCGCGCGGGTGCAGGGCGCGGCTTACGGCGGCGGCGTGGGCATGATGTGCGTGTGCGATGCGGCGATCTGTGTGGAGGGGGCCTCTTTCGGGCTGACCGAGACCAAGTTGGGGCTGATCCCGGCGACGATTGGACCTTATGTGGCAGCACGGCTTGGCCCGCAAACCCGCGAGGTGTTTATGTCGAGCGCGCGGTTTGGCGCGGATACGGCGCTGCGGATCGGGCTGGTGGCGCAAGTGGTTGCTGCAGGCGCGCTGGACGCTGCGGTTGAGGCGGCGGTCGCGCCCTATCTGGCCTGCGCGCCGGGGGCGGTGGCCGAGGCGAAAGCCATGGCGCTCGCGCTGGGCCCGCAGATCACCGACGCACAGATTGATGCGACGATTGCCGCGTTGAATGCGCGCTGGGAAAGCGACGAGGCGCGCGAAGGCTTGGCTGCGTTCTTCGAGCGGCGACCGGCGGCTTGGGCGATCTAGTGGGCGACTATCTGTGGCATTTCGCGGTGCTCTACGGCGTGCTGTCGGTGCTGAAAGCGGGTTTTCAGATGGGACTGAGTTTGGGCGCGCCTTGGGGGCATTTGACCTTGGGCGGGCAATATCCGGGCGCGTTGCCGATGTCTGTGCGGCTGGGCGCATCCTTGCAAGGCTTGATCTTGATGGTGCTGGCAGGGGCGGTGCTGGATGCGGGCGGCGTGCTGGCGCTGGGCCTGCCGGGTTGGGCCGTCTGGGTGGCCGTGGGCGTGATGGCGTTGTCGAGCCTCGGGACGATGGTAACTCCCGCGCGGGCCGAGCGTCGTTTGTGGTTGCCAGTGACATTGGCGATGCTGGGTGCTGCGGTGTTTGTCGCGTTGGGGTGAACCTTCGGGCGCGTTTGCGCAGGTTTCGGATCGCGCGGACGCATAAGACGCGGCTAGGCAGAGCGTATCTTCATGGAGCGCGCTTATGGTTGGTCTCGCTGTTGCCCTTATTCTGTTTCTCGCGCCGCTGGCCTATAGCCCCGGTCCCGGAAACCTCTTTTTTGCGGCCAATGGCGCGCGGTTTGGTTTGGTAGCGACGCTGCCTGCGAACCTTGGCTATCATGTCGCCACGTGGCTCGTGACCGTTGCGATTGGCTTTGGGTTTCTGGGCGTGATCGAGGCCGTGCCGCAGGTGTTTGGTGCGTTGAAGCTTGCAGGCGCGGCTTATGTGCTTTGGCTGGCGTGGAAACTGCTGCGTGCGGGCCTTTTGGGCAGCGGCGCTCAGGCGCGGCCTGCGCGGTTCTGGGACGGGGCCATGCTGCTATTGTTGAACCCCAAGGCCTATGTGATCATCGCGTTGATGTTCACGCAGTTCCTTGGTGGGGCTGAGGATGGGCATGTGGCGCTGGTTTTGGGGATCGCAACGATCTTTACGGTGAACAATTGCGTGGCCTTCACGGTCTGGACGATGCTGGGGGACGGGTTGGCGCAGCGGTTTCGTAACCCTGACAGCGCGCGGTGGCTCAACATCGGCTTTGGCGGAATGTTGGCGGCTGTGGCGGTGTGGATGGTTCTGGCCTAAACACGAGGCCTGCGACACGCCGCCGCTTTCGGTGCGCTGGGCTTGCGCTAGGCTAATTGAGGCACGCCAAATCACGTTATGCCGCACGGCTGTGCGTTGACCACCTTGGCATGCAAATGTAGACCGCTCGTATGTGTCGCCCGAGGGATCCCTCTGGTGCGGCAAGACGTGCAGCCAGAAGGAGCCACGCGTGGACGATCTGCTGAGAGAGTATTTGCCGATTGTGGCGTTCCTGGTCGTGGCGATTGGCTTTGGCCTGATCTTCCTGCTGGCCGCTGCCCTGCTGGCCGTGCGCAACCCGGACCCTGAGAAGGTTTCGGCCTATGAGTGCGGGTTCAACGCCTTTGACGATGCGCGCATGAAATTTGACGTGCGTTTCTATCTGGTCTCAATCCTGTTCATCATTTTCGATTTGGAAATCGCGTTCCTGTTCCCATGGGCGGTGGCGTTCAAAGACCTGAGCGACGTGGCCTTCTGGTCTATGATGGTGTTCCTCGGCGTGCTGACCATCGGGTTTGCTTATGAGTGGAAAAAGGGAGCGCTCGAATGGGAGTGATGACCGGAGCCAATACCGCTGGCGGCGACCGTGAGGTGGCCACTCAAGCGTTGAACGCGGATTTGCAGGATAAGGGGTTCATTGTGACCTCGACCTCCGACCTGATCAACTGGGCGCGCACGGGCTCGTTGCATTGGATGACTTTCGGTCTGGCCTGCTGCGCCGTTGAGATGATGCATACCTCGATGCCGCGCTATGACGCCGAACGCTTTGGCGTTGCCCCGCGCGCCTCCCCGCGTCAGTCCGACGTGATGATCGTTGCGGGCACCTTGACCAACAAAATGGCCCCGGCCTTGCGCAAGGTCTACGACCAGATGCCCGAGCCGCGTTATGTGATCTCCATGGGGTCGTGCGCGAACGGTGGCGGTTATTACCACTACAGCTATTCGGTTGTGCGCGGTTGCGATCGTATTGTGCCCGTCGATATTTACGTGCCGGGATGTCCGCCCACGGCGGAGGCGCTGCTATACGGCATCTTGCAGTTGCAACGCAAAATCCGCCGCACTGGCACGATTATTCGCTAAGGCTTTTTGAGAGGCGACACAGATGACCCTTGCCCCGGTTGATACCTCAGCACTCGAAGAACTGGCCGCACATATTGCGCTGCGCCGTGCCGATGATGTGATTTCGCACGCGATCACCCATGGTGAGTTGACGGTGCATGTGCCTGCCAACCGCATCGTGGATATGGTGGAGTTCCTCAAGGGCGATCAGGTCTGCAAATTCTCGACCCTCGTGGACATTACGGCCGTGGATTATCCCGAGCGTGAGCAGCGCTTTGACGTCGTCTACCACTTCCTGTCGATGTATCAAAACCAGCGCATCCGCCTGAAGGTCAGTTTGCGCGAAACCGAAGTCATGCCCTCGATCATCTCGGTCCATCCTTCGGCCAATTGGTTTGAGCGTGAAGTGTTCGATATGTTCGGCATCCTGTTCTCAGGCCACCCGGACCTGCGCCGCATCCTGACCGATTACGGCTTTCGCGGGCATCCTTTGCGCAAGGACTTCCCGACCACGGGCTATACCGAGGTGCGCTATGATGATGCGCAAAAACGCGTGGTCTACGAGCCGGTGAGCCTTGTGCAGGAATACCGCCAGTTTGATTTCATGAGCCCTTGGGAGGGTGCCGATTACATCCTGCCGGGCGATGACAAGGCAAAGGCGAAGTAGTGGGCCATGTCTGATGTCACGCTCCTCTTCGGGATTGGTGCCACCAAGGCGGGCACCTCGTGGTTGCAGTTCTTTCTGGAACGGCATCCTGACGTGCATCTGTGGGTGCATAAGGAGCTGCATTATTTCGACACGCTCGATGAGAAGAACCTGATGTGGCAGCTGGACCAGCTGTGTGAAAAGCGGATGGGGTTGCGGGCGAAGATGAAAGACGGGCCGGACGCCGAGACGCGTAAGCGGTTGCGGTTCGAGGTGGACGAGATTGATCGTTGGCTGGGGGTTTTGGCGCGCGATAAAGAGGCACCCGGTGCGTATATGTCGTTTCTGAAAAAGGGGCGCGCGGGCAAGCCTGTGGTTGGCGATATCACGCCAGCCTATGCGCTGTTGTCCGAGGAACGGATGCGCATGATGCACGGTCTGAACCCGGTCACGAAATTTGTGTATCTGCTGCGCGATCCTATCCAGCGGCTCTGGTCCAACATCCGCATGATGGCCGGATGGGGTGGGGGCAGCGACAAGGATGTGGCCGACCGCGCTAATTGGATTTTCGACCGCTGGTTGAAGGGCGACGAGGAAGCCTTGGGCGCGCGCTGCGATTATGTCGGACCGCTGACGCGCTTGACTGGCGCTGTGCCTGAGAAAGACCGCTTCATCGGGTTCTACGAGACGTTGTTTCAAAAACAGACGGTGGATCAGCTTTGTGATTTCATCGGCATTGACGCAATGGAGGCGCCGCTTGAGCGCCGCGTGCATGCTAGTGCCGCGATTAAAATGGATGCCACCCGCCGTGCGATTGCCGCCGAGCGTTTGGCCCCGCAATACGACTTTGTTCAGACCATGTTCGGGCGTATGCCCGAGCGTTGGTCCCCGGCTTAAGGACGGATAGGATCATGGACGGAACTGGCTTCAATGACGCGCTCACGGGCGAGCAGAAGATCCGCAATTTCAATATCAATTTCGGCCCGCAGCACCCTGCGGCCCACGGCGTGCTGCGCTTGGTGTTGGAGCTGGACGGCGAGATCGTCGAGCGGTGTGATCCGCATATTGGTCTGCTGCATCGCGGCACTGAGAAGCTGATGGAGACGCGGACTTATCTGCAAAACCTGCCCTATTTCGACCGTCTCGATTACGTTGCCCCGATGAACCAAGAGCACGCTTGGTGCTTGGCCATCGAGACGCTTACGGGCGTTGAGGTTCCGCGCCGCGCGTCTTTGATCCGCGTGCTGTATTCCGAGATCGGGCGCGTGCTGAGCCACCTGCTGAACGTGACCACGCAAGCCATGGATGTGGGCGCGCTGACGCCGCCGCTTTGGGGGTTTGAGGAACGCGAAAAGTTAATGATTTTCTATGAGCGGGCTTGCGGCGCACGCTTGCACGCGGCCTATTTCCGCCCCGGCGGTGTGCACCAAGACCTGCCGCCAGCGCTGCTCGACGACATCGAGGCGTGGTGCGATCCGTTCCTGCTGGTGCTGGACGATATCGACGCGCTGCTGACTGAGAACCGGATTTTCAAGCAGCGCAACGCCGATATCGGGGTTGTGACCGAGCAAGAAGCGCTCGACTGGGGCTTTTCGGGCGTGATGGTGCGTGGCTCGGGCATGGCGTGGGATTTGCGCCGCGCGCAGCCTTACGAGTGCTATAACGAGTTCGAATTCCAGATCCCCATCGGCAAGAACGGCGATTGCTATGACCGCTACCTGTGCCGGATGCAGGAAATGCGCGAGAGCGTGAAGATCATCCGCCAAGCGATTGAGAAGCTGCGCGCGCCCGAGGGCCAAGGCGAGATCATGGCGCGGGGCAAGATCACGCCGCCCAAACGCGGTGAGATGAAGACCTCGATGGAGGCCCTGATCCACCACTTCAAGCTCTATACCGAAGGCTTCCACGTCCCTGCGGGCGAGATTTATGCCGCCGTCGAAGCGCCCAAGGGCGAGTTCGGCGTCTATCTGGTGGCCGATGGGACCAACCGTCCCTACCGCGCCAAGATCCGCGCGCCGGGCTATCTGCATTTGCAGGCGATGGATCATGTCGCAACCGGGCACCAACTGGCAGACGTGGCCGCAATCATCGGAACGATGGACGTGGTGTTCGGGGAGATTGATCGGTGATCTATGCCAGTTCTTGCGCGCTTGAAACACTGCCTGATCGCGATGTATTTTCACGATCACAACCCGCCGCATTTCCATGTGCTGGGCAAGGATGGGCGCGAGGCCGAAATCTTGATCGACGGGCTAGAGGTGCGGCGCAACAAGCTGGATCGCAAAGCCTTAGAGGAGGCGCTGGACTGGGCGCAGGGCAACGAGGCGTTCTTGAAGGAGACATGGGATGAGTTCCAAGACCTCTGAGATCTACGACCCGATGGCGCATGACACGATGTTGCACGCGACCGCACTCGAAGTGCTCGACACGCCCCGTTTGCGCGTGACTTTCGACGACGGGGTCGTGCGCGATGTGGATTTCACCGACATCATTGCGACCTCGCGTTGGTTCACCACGCTTGCTGTGCCCACGACCTTCGAGACTGTCGAGATCATAAATGACGGGCGTGGTCTCCAGTGGATCACGGGCGCTGATTTCTGCGTAGATGCGCTTCGTATGCTGGCCGATGAACAAGCTCAGGCCGTGCGCGCATGACGCCCCCGCTCTTTCTCTTGCCTAAAATACTCATTGCGCTGACACCAGCGACACGACTGACAGACCGATAGGACCCCGATATGCTCCGCCGCCTCGCCCAACACCAGCCTGACAGCTTCGCCTTCACCCCCGACAATCTCGCGTGGGTCGAAGGGCAGATCAGCAAATATCCTGAAGGCCGTCAGGCCAGCGCGATTATCCCGCTTTTTTGGCGCGCGCAGGAACAGGAGGGTTGGCTGAGCCGTCCCGCGATTGAGCATGTCTGCGATATGCTGGATCTTGCGCATATTCGCGGGCTCGAAGTGGCAACGTTCTATTTCATGTATCAGCTCAGCCCCGTGGGCAGTGTCGCGCATATTCAGGTCTGCGGGACGACCTCGTGCATGATCTGCGGTGCGGAAGATCTGATTGGCGTGTGCAAGGAAAAGATTGCGCCCAAAGCGCATATGCTAAGCGCGGATGGCAAGTTTAGCTGGGAAGAGGTCGAATGCCTCGGCGCCTGTGCCAACGCGCCCATGGCCCAGATCGGCAAGGATTATTACGAGGATCTGACGGCAGAGAATTTCGCCCTGATCCTTGATAAGATGGCCGAGGGGCATATCCCGCAGCCCGGCCCGCAAAACGGTCGCTATGCAGCCGAGCCTCGGGGCGGTCTGACCAGCCTGAAGGCTTGGGAAAAGCCCGACGATCCGCTGAATGCCAGCGCAGGTCTGGCCCGCGATATTGGCGACACGCTCAAGCGCATCGACGGGACCGAGGTGCCGCTGTTGACGCCCTGGCGCGATGTTGCGGTGATGGAGCGGCCTAAGGCGAAGACTGAGGCCCCGGCTGCGGTCGTTGCCCAGACCCGGCCAGAGGCGCTTAAGCAAGCGCGCGACGGCGGCGCGGATGACTTGAAGATGATTAAAGGCGTTGGCCCTGCGATGGAGGCGCTTCTGAACCGCCTCGGTTTTTATCATTTCGACCAAATCTCAGGGTGGAGTGCCGAGGAAGTCTCATGGGTCGATGATAACCTCGAAGGCTTCAAGGGGCGCGTCAGTCGTGACGACTGGGTCGCACAAGCCAAACTCCTCGCAACAGGAGGCGAGACAGAATTCTCCCAGCGCGCTAAGAAAGGCGATATATACGACACCTGATAGGTTGAAACTGGGGGAATATGGCCATGGATAAGATTTCGAATCTAACATTCTGCAGCAAGGTTTGTCTGGGGATAGGCTTGCTGGCAGGCATTTGCGTGATGTGGGCGCTTGGCAATTCGGGCTTCCTACAGGCGTTGCTTTTGGGGTTGGTTGTCTGGGCCGTGGTATCGGCACTTTTGCTGCTTGTGTATTGCCGCAGCGGCCACGAGGCCCTAGCAGAAGCCAAAATGCCGCCCGAGGTCCAAAAGCAACCTGAGACTGTTGCGGTGGCGGCGGTAAACTCTGCGCCTGCCTCGAAGCCAGCAGCGGCAGCGAAGACGGCAGCGAAGACGGCAGCGCCATCTGCGAAAGCGGCAACTCCGAAGACGACGGCCCCGAAGACGGCTGCCCCTGCGGCAAAGCCCACCACCAAAGCGCCGGTCGCGTCTGCAACGGCTGAGGTGGCGAGCACCAGCGCGGGCACACGCCCCGAGGCACTGACCGCAGCGCGCGGCGGAAAGGCCGATGATCTTAAACAGATCAAGGGGATCGGACCGAAGATGGAGACGCTGTGCAATTCTTTGGGCTTTTACCATTTCGACCAGATCGCGGGCTGGAGCGCAGACGAGGTGTCTTGGGTTGACCAGAACCTCAAGGGCTTCAAAGGGCGCGTGACCCGTGACACTTGGGTTGCCCAAGCCAAAACCCTTGCCGCTGGCGGCGAGACCGATTTTTCCAAGCGAGTAGAAGACGGGGACGTTTACTAAGCGAATGACCGACAAGGCTGATCAACTTGCCCTTGCCAAACAGGCCCGGCTGGCTGCGATTATTATCGCGGCCACTGGCGTGCTGTGGCTGGGGGCGGTCAGCTTTGGCGGACAAATGGGCTTGCCCGTGCGCTTTGTCTTCCTCTTCGATCTCGCGGCACTGGCGGCGTTTTTCTTCGCGCTGGTGATCCTTTACCGCGTCTGGCGGGCACGCCGACACATGGGAGACTAACGACATGCTGCAAGATCAGGACCGGATCTTCACCAATATCTACGGAATGCACGACCGATCCTTGGCCGGTGCGCAAAAGCGCGGCCATTGGGATGGCACCAAAGACCTAATCGGTCTGGGGCGTGATAAGATCGTCGAGATCATGAAAGCCTCCGGCCTGCGTGGTCGTGGCGGGGCTGGTTTCCCCACGGGCCTGAAATGGTCGTTTATGCCCAAGGAATCCGATGGGCGTCCGGCATACCTTGTGGTGAATGCAGACGAGTCTGAGCCCGGCACCTGCAAGGACCGCGAGATCATGCGCCATGATCCGCACACCCTGATCGAAGGCTGCCTGATCGCGTCTTTCGCCATGAACGCGCATGCCTGCTACATCTACATTCGCGGCGAATACATCCGCGAGAAAGAGGCGCTTCAGGCTGCCATGGACGAAGCCTATGCGGCGGGTCTTGTGGGCAAGAACGCATGTGGCTCGGGCTGGGATTTCGACATCTACCTGCACCACGGCGCGGGGGCCTATATCTGCGGCGAGGAAACGGCGCTTCTGGAATCGCTCGAAGGCAAAAAGGGCATGCCGCGCATGAAGCCGCCATTTCCGGCGGGCGCGGGCCTTTACGGCTGTCCCACGACTGTGAACAACGTCGAATCGATTGCTGTGGTCCCAACGATCCTGCGTCGCGGCGGCGAGTGGTTTGCGGGCTTTGGTCGGCCCAACAACACTGGCACCAAGCTGTTCGCGATCTCGGGCCATGTGAACAACCCGTGCGTGGTCGAGGAAGAAATGAGCATCGGTTTTGAGGAGCTGATTGATCGTCATTGCGGCGGTATTCGCGGCGGTTGGGACAACCTCAAGGCGGTGATCCCCGGTGGATCGTCGGTGCCGTGCTTGCCGCGCGACGTGATGAAAGACGCGATCATGGACTTTGACTGGTTGCGCGAGCAGCGATCCGGTCTGGGGACGGCAGCGGTCATCGTCATGGACGAGAGCACCGATATTATCAAAGCGATCTGGCGGCTGTCGAAGTTCTACAAGCACGAGAGCTGCGGGCAATGCACGCCGTGCCGCGAGGGCACTGGCTGGATGATGCGCGTGATGGACAGGCTTGTGACCGGCGAGGCCGAGGTCGAGGAAATCGACATGCTGCTGGATGTGACCAAGCAGGTTGAGGGGCATACGATCTGTGCGCTCGGCGATGCGGCGGCTTGGCCGATCCAGGGCCTCGTGCGTCATTTCCGCGACGAGATCGAGGACCGGATCAAGGCGAAACGCACCGGTCGCGTGAGTGCGGTGGCGGCGGAGTAATGCGTTTAGCCGCCCTTTGCCTGACGGTTCTTATGTCAAACGCAGGGGGTGTCTTTGCGCAAACTGACGAACGCGCCTACGCACCAACCGCATTTTCGGAGTTCTTCGTCTGGGCTAACTTAGCTATGTTCGTGGACGAGACCTGTGACCAGATTGAAATAGATCAGGGCATTTGGGCAGAGCGCTATAGCGATGCTATCCAGAGCCTAGAAGAGGCAGGGATCGCGCCCGGAAATTGGCAGACTGAGACAAAGGGTATCCCGCCGGGCATTGCTGACCGCCCGCGTGGGGAATTCTTTTTCAAGTATGGTGCGCGGCCCGAGGATGTAGTGTCTGTATGTATGGCGGCGATCACGGTGGAAGACAGCAATGATGGACTGCTCTCAGACTTGATCCGAGCCTTGCCATAATGCGCCAGACGCGCGGTCTAACACTTCAGGAGAAAACCGAATGTGTTTCAATCCCTATCAATACGACCAGTTCACCCGTGACGCGGCCTCGCGCACCCAAGGCGTTCAGGCCCCGGAAATGCAGCGCCCCGGCGACGGATTTGCTGGCGTTTGGGCGCGGGTTTGGTGCTATCTCGATACCCTGCGCCCTGCGCGGAACCCTTTTAGGACGGTGAAATAATGGATCAGTTTGACGCATATTCGCATGCTCTGGCGGCAATCGCTGCTTGGGGTGTTTTGATGGTGGTGTTAATGGGGTTGTCGACGAGGGGCCGCAGCCCTGAGAACCGCACGGAAAGTGGCATGATCAAACGCAATTATGCCGATCCGACTTACCGCCGCGCCCGCGCTTTCGCCAATGCGATCGAAACGACGGGGCCGTTCTTGGCCGTGACCTTGGCGGCGATCTTGCTGGGCGCGAACCCGTTTTGGGTGAATCTGCTGGCCTCTATCTTCCTTGTGGCACGCATCTTCATGGCCGTGGTGCATGTGGGGACTGAAAATCAGGGGCTGCGCTCGCTCGGCTTTTCGGTTGGGTTCTTCGCGATCCTCGGGTTGGCAGGATTTGCGCTTGTGGCGGCCTTCACATAGCCCGCCAGCAAAGCTAAAACGCGCCGCTGGGCACTGCACCAGCGGCGTTTACCTTTGACACCCTCCCGGCGATGGGCGACAGCTAAGCCTATGAAACGCATGATCCCATTCGCTGTGGCCTTGACCATGGCCAGCCCGCTTGCCGCCGAAGACCAGCGCCCCGCACCAGATTATTATGTCGAGACCCTGTTTGCGGTGACGATGGCCGAAGCGCTGGCGACCTCTTGTGCGGCCATGGGGATGGACCTTTTGGCAGCGGGTGCTGCGACCACCGAGTTACAAGAAAAGCTGATCGCCGATGGGTTCAATCCTGACGCACTGGTGACGCAGATGATCGATCCGGCCCCTGCGTTGCGCGATCTTCAAGCCGCGTTTCTGGAAAAACACCCCGATCTGAGCGCGCCCGAGGAGGACGCTGTTTGTGCTGCTGCGCGCGCCGAGCTGGCCGAAGAAACCGCAATAGGCGCGTATCTGGTCGAAGGCGTCGAATAACGCCAAATGCGCAGGCGATTGCCGATAGCTGGGGCGCGTTATTGCATAGCAGACCCCTTCGCCCCCATATCTTTGAACATAAAGGCGCGGTTTTGCGTCACCATTTCGGAGTGATATCATGCGTTTGCCCCCCATTGCCTTGGCCCTCGCCCTGTCCACCACGCCTGCGCTAGCAACAGATTTCCAAGCGCTGCGCGATGATGCGGAAATCTCGAACGGATTGCGCTGGGTCGCGGCGGCGGATGCGATCCGCAACACCTGTCCTGCCATTGGCGAGCGCACCTGGAAGGCGCGCGGCGTTGCGCTTGGACTGCTGAACCGGGCGTTTGCGCTGGGCTATTCGATGGGCGAGGCGACGGATTATGTCGATGACCAGACCGAGCAGACACGCGTGAAAGGCGAGGCCATGGCCTACCTGCGCCAAGCCGGGGCTGTGGAAGGCGATGCGACCAGCTTTTGTGCTGTTGGATTTGCCGAAATTGATCGCGGTAGCGCCATTGGTGTGCTGATCCGCGTCGACTGAGTCGTCTCGCGGCGCTGTCAACCCAAACTGGTTGGGACGCAGCGCCGCATTTACCCTAGGCGTGCATCCTCTATCACGGTAGCCTACAGGACCGGGACGGGGGCCTTGCGTAGCGATGCGCGCCCCCATGGGAGAGACGCGCCATGACTGACCTACGCACAATCATCATCGACGACAAAGAGGTCGCATGTGACCCGTTGATGACCTTGATCCAAGCTTGCGAGCAAGCAGGCGTCGAGGTGCCGCGCTTTTGCTACCATGAGCGCCTGAGCATCGCGGGCAACTGCCGCATGTGTCTGGTTGAAGTTGTGGGTGGTCCGCCAAAGCCCGCCGCGTCCTGCGCGATGCAAGTCAAGGATTTGCGCCCCGGACCTGAGGGCGCGCCGCCTGTCGTGAAAACCAACTCGCCCATGGTCAAGAAGGCCCGTGAGGGCGTGATGGAATTTCTGCTGATCAACCACCCGCTCGACTGCCCAATATGTGACCAAGGCGGCGAGTGCGACCTGCAAGACCAAGCCATGGCCTACGGTGTGGACTTCTCGCGTTACCGCGAGCCGAAGCGCGCCACCGAAGACCTCGATCTGGGACCACTGGTCGAGACGCATATGACGCGCTGTATCTCCTGCACCCGCTGCGTGCGCTTTACCACCGAAGTCGCGGGCATTCACCAGATGGGCCAAACGGGCCGGGGCGAGGATGCTGAGATCACCGCTTATCTGGGCGAGACGCTCGACAGCAACTTGCAAGGCAACATCATTGACCTGTGCCCGGTCGGCGCGCTCGTCTCAAAGCCCTACGCGTTCACAGCGCGGCCGTGGGAGCTGACAAAGACCGAAACCGTTGATGTGATGGACGCACTGGGCAGCAACATTCGCGTCGATACCAAAGGCCGCGAAGTTATGCGGATGCTACCGCGCAACCATGACGGCGTGAACGAGGAATGGATTTCCGACAAAACGCGCTTTGTCTGGGACGGTCTGCGGCGTCAGCGTCTGGACAGCCCCTTTATCCGCGAGAACGGCAAATTGCGGCCTGCGACATGGCCTGAAGCGCTTGGCAAGGCGGCTACGGCGCTGAAAGGGGCCAGCAAAGTTGCGGGCGTTGTCGGCGATTTGGCCCCGGTTGAGGCGGCGTTCGCGCTCAAATCTCTGGTTGAGGGGCTTGGTGGATCGGTTGAGTGCCGCACGGACGGCGCGAAGCTGCCCGCAGGCAATCGCGGCGCCTATGCAGGAACCGCCACGATTGAGGATATCGATAGCGCCGAGGCGATCATGTTGATCGGCACGAACCCGCGTCTGGAAGCGCCCGTGCTGAACGCGCGGCTTCGCAAGGCCTGGAGCCGGGGCGCCAATATCGGTGTGATCGGGGAAGGCGTCGATCTGACCTATCCCTATGCGCATCTGGGCACCGGGCCGGACACGATTACTGAACTGCTGGGCCGCGATCATTCGGATGTCGGCGAGAAGCCATCGATGATTATCATCGGACAAGGAGCGCTGACCCGCGAGGATGGCGCGGCGGTCTTGGCCAACGCGATGAAGCTTGCGGAATCCACCAAGTCCACACTTCTGGTGCTGCACACCGCTGCGGGCCGCGTTGGCGCGATGGATGCGGGCTGCGTGACCGAAGGCGGGATCACGGCGGCCTTGGATGGCGCGGATGTGGTCTATAATCTTGGCGCGGACGAGGGTGACATCCCTGCCGGACCGCTTGTGATCTATCAGGGCAGCCACGGCGACCGGGGCGCGCACCGCGCCGATATTATTCTGCCGGGCGCTGCCTATACCGAAGAACAAGGTCTGTTCGTGAACACCGAAGGGCGGCCACAACTGGCCTTGCGCGCCGGGTTTGCACCGGGCGAGGCCAAGGAAAACTGGGCGATCTTGCGGGCCTTGTCGGGCGAGATGGGGGCGGCACTGCCCTACGACTCGTTGGCGGCATTGCGTCAGGCGCTGGTGGCTTCGGCCCCGCATTTGGCCGCGATTGACGAGGTGGCCGAGAACGCTTGGATTATCCCTGAGGCAGGCAAGATGGGCGACGCGCCGTTTGCAAGCGCGGTCAAGGACTTCTACCTGACCAACCCAATCGCACGCGCGAGCCAGTTGATGGGCGAGTTGAGCGCGAATGCCAAAGCCCGCGCCAAGGAAACATCGATTGCGGCGGAGTGATTCCAGTGCCGCTCTGGCCTCTCGTGATCTTGGCTGTCTTGCTTGCGGCCTGCACCGCGCCGGGGCCGGACATTGAGGGTGCGCCGGACCGGGTCTATACCTATGAGGGGATATCAACCCGCTTGCTGGCCGATGATTTGGTCAATTTCCATGTGGAAATGACCGGCGACCCGACCCGCGACGATCTGGCCTTGTATGGACGCTGCGCGGCGGCGCAATATGCGCTGATACGGGGCTACGGTTTTGCGCGACATGTGCGCACAACGGCATATAAAGAGGGTGGCCTTTGGCGAGGCGATGCGGTTTACACAATCTCGCCTGCACTGCCTCGAGGGCTGCAAACTTTAGACGCCGAAGTGGTGGTCGCAGATTGCGCAGAGAACAAAATACCCACCGTCTGACGAGAGCGGTGGCACGACAGAAACGGACGTGAAGCGCGATGAGTGATTTCTTAACAGCAGTCTTCGAATTCTTCACCACAACCTACACAGGTATGGGGCTCTTGCTGATCGGGCAGGTTCTTCTGTTGGTTATCCCGCTGTTTATCTCACTTGCATTCCTGATGTATGCGGACCGCAAGATCTGGGCCGCTGTCCAGATGCGTCGCGGCCCGAACGTGGTTGGCATTTTCGGCCTGCTGCAAAGCTTCGCGGATTTCGGCAAATACATCGTCAAAGAAATTGTGGTGCCTGCGGGTGCCGATAAGGGCGTCTATTTCCTAGCGCCGTTGGTCAGCCTCGTGATGGCGATGATCGCCTGGGCGGTGATCCCGTTCAACGACGGCTGGGTGCTGTCGGATATCAACGTCGCCATTCTGTATGTGTTCGCAGTGTCATCGCTTGAGGTCTACGGCGTGATCATGGGTGGATGGGCGTCGAATTCCAAATACCCATTCCTTGGCTCGTTGCGGTCTGCCGCGCAGATGATTTCCTATGAAGTCTCGATCGGTCTGATCATCGTGGGCATCATCATCTCGACAGGCTCGATGAACTTTGGCGACATCGTGGGCGCGCAGGATACCGATTACGGCCTGCTTGGCTGGTATTGGCTCCCGCATTTCCCGATGCTGATCTTGTTCTTCATCTCGGCGCTGGCCGAGACCAACCGCCCACCGTTTGATCTGCCCGAGGCAGAGTCGGAACTGGTCGCGGGCTATCAGGTTGAATATTCGTCCACGCCGTTCTTGCTGTTCATGATCGGTGAGCTGGTTGCGATCGTGCTAATGTGCGCGCTGATCTCGCTGATGTTTTTCGGCGGTTGGCTGTCGCCGATCCCTGGGCTGCCAGATGGCATTTTCTGGATGATTGCGAAGATGGGCCTCGTGTTCTTCCTGATCTCGATGGTGAAAGCGATCACGCCGCGCTACCGCTATGACCAGTTGATGCGTCTGGGTTGGAAAGTGTTCCTGCCATTCAGCCTCGCATGGGTCGTGTTCGTGGCGTTCGCTGCTAAGTTCGAATGGTTCTGGGGCGCGTTTACGCGCTGGGTCTGAGGGGACATCCAATGACACAGATCGACTACACTCGCGCGGCCAAGTATTTCCTGCTTCAGGATTTCTATGTCGGCATGAAGCTGGGGCTAAAGTATTTCTTCGCCCCGAAGGTCACGCTGAACTATCCCCATGAAAAAGGCCCGCTCAGCCCGCGCTTCCGGGGCGAGCATGCCCTGCGCCGCTACGCCAATGGCGAAGAACGCTGCATTGCCTGCAAGCTGTGCGAAGCGGTCTGCCCGGCCCAAGCGATTACAATTGACGCCGAGCCACGCGATGACGGCTCGCGCCGCACCACGCGCTACGACATTGATATGACCAAGTGCATCTATTGCGGGTTCTGCCAAGAGGCCTGCCCGGTTGATGCGATTGTCGAGGGGCCGAATTTCGAGTTCGCCACCGAGACCCGTGAGGAGCTGTTCTACGACAAGGCCAAGCTGCTTGAGAACGGCGACCGCTGGGAATCTGAGATCGCGCGCAACCTCGAAATAGATGCGCCTTACCGATGACAGACATCCCACAAAACCCGTTCGAGGCCATGATGGCCAAGTCGATGGAGATGGCCAAAGCCTTCAATCCAGCGCTTGAGACTTTCCAGATGCCCGGTATGGATAAGGGCTTTCCCACCATGTCGAAAGACGTGATGGAAATGATGTTTGGCAATGCGTTCAACACCGGTGGTCTGGACGCGAAAACGCGCCTGTTCATCACGTTGGCTGCCCTGATCATGCAAGGCGCGCAAAGCGAGCCACAGGTTAAGCTGACCGTGCGCCATGCGCTGGAAGCTGGGGCCACGGAAAAAGAATTGGCCGAAGTGGTCGCGCAAATGTCCATGTTCGCTGGCGTGCCGGCGATGATGAAGGGCATGGAGCTTGTGCGCACCGCGATTGCTGAGACGGATAACGAGGGAGACGCCTAATGGGCTTCGCCGATTTTGCCTTTTACGTGTTCGCGATCACCGTGGTGATGGCCGGACTTTTGACCGTTGTGGCGCGCAACCCGGTGCATTCGGTTCTGTGGCTGATCCTTGCGTTTCTGTCCTCGGCAGGCCTGTTCGTGCTACTGGGCGCGGAGTTCGTGGCGATGTTGCTGATCATCGTCTATGTGGGCGCGGTCGCGGTGTTGTTCTTGTTTGTGGTGATGATGCTGGACGTGGACTTTGCCGAGTTGAAGGCGGAGATGGCGAAATACATCCCCGTTGCAGGCCTGATCGGCACAGTTTTGTTGATGCAGCTCGCGCTGATTTTCGGCAGCTGGCAATACTCCGAAGGTATCACCTCGCGCCTTGCCACACCGACCCCTAATCCGGCGGATGTGCATAACACCGCAGCCATCGGTCAGGTGCTTTACGACGATTATATACTGCTGTTTCAGGCCTCTGGCTTGATCCTGTTGGTGGCAATGATTGGCGCAATTGTGCTGACCCTGCGCCACCGCACCGACATCAAACGCCAGAACGTGCTGGCGCAGATGTACCGCGATCCGGCCAAGGCGATGGAACTGAAAGACGTGAAGCCGGGGCAGGGGCTTTAGGCCGCCGCACTACGACAGATAACGACAGACGGGCCGGGAACGCCCGAGGGGACGACGAGAGTAATGACCGCGACACGCAACACTGGCATTGGCGCATTGGCGCTTAGCGCTGCCCTGATCGGGGCGAGTGCGGCTGGTGCGTTGACGCTCGCCGACTGCGCCCGCGTGACCCATATCAGCCATGGCGGTGAAGCTGCGCACCGCGATCTCGGCGAAGGCGTTGTGGCGTGGGCCAATTGGTGGAGCCAAGAGGGCGTGCAGGAAACGCTGCTGCTGGCTGATTGCCGCGAAGGTCAGATGCTCAGCGTTGTGACCCGGTCCGAGAATATGAACCGCGAGCTGCCGTTTGACCGCACTGACCGCGCCGCAGGCGCCATCGAGACGATGAGCGCCTCGCCCGTCATGCGCGGCTTTGTCCAAATTGCTGAGCGGTTGGAGGGGATGCACCTTGCGCCCGCCCTGACTGCCTTGACTACGGAACCTTGCGCCTGTGCTGCGGCCTATCCGGCTGCGCGCGGCGACCGACCTGCCTTTGAGATGGAAACGCTATGATCGGACTTGAACACTATCTGACCGTCGCAGCCGCGCTGTTTGTCATCGGTATTTTCGGCATCTTTTTGAACCGCAAGAACGTCATCATCATCTTGATGTCGATCGAGCTGATGCTGCTTGCGGTCAATATCAACCTCGTTGCGTTCTCCAGTTTTCTTGGGGATCTCACGGGCCAAATCTTTACCCTGTTTGTGCTGACCGTTGCTGCCGCTGAGGCGGCGATTGGTTTGGCCATTCTGGTGTGTTTCTTCCGCACGCATGCGAGCATTGCTGTGGAAGATGTGTCGGATATGAAAGGCTAGGACGATGGAAACCATCCTCCTCTTCGCCCCAATGGTGGGCGCGCTGATCGCAGGCTTCGGCTGGAAGATCATCGGGGATAAGGCGGCAATGTGGGTTGCGACGGGGCTGTTGTTCCTGTCGGCCTTCCTGTCCTGGACGATTTTTCTGACCTTCGACGGCGAGATGCAGCAGATCCAGCTTCTGCGCTGGATCGAGAGCGGCACGCTCAGCTCGGATTGGTCGATCCGCCTCGACCGCCTGACCGCGATCATGCTGGTGGTGATCACGACGGTCTCGGCGCTCGTGCACCTCTACTCGTTTGGCTATATGGCCCATGATGACAACTTCCGCGAGGGCGAGGAGAGCTACCGCCCCCGCTTCTTCGCCTACCTGTCGTTTTTCACCTTTGCGATGTTGATGCTGGTGACAGCCGACAACCTGATCCAGTTGTTCTTCGGCTGGGAAGGTGTGGGCGTCGCGTCCTATCTTTTGATCGGGTTTTATTACCGCAAGCCGAGCGCGAATGCCGCTGCCATCAAGGCCTTTGTCGTCAACCGCGTTGGCGATTTCGCCTTCCTGTTGGCGATCTTTGCGATCTATTTGAAGGTCGATTCCGTCCGCTTTGACGACATCTTTGCCGCCGCCCCGGCGCTGGCCGAGATGCAGATGACCTTCCTGTGGCGCGACTGGGTTGCGACCGAAGTGATCGCCTTCCTGCTGTTTGTGGGCGCGATGGGCAAATCGGCGCAATTATTCCTACACACATGGCTGCCCGACGCGATGGAAGGCCCGACCCCGGTGTCGGCCTTGATCCACGCAGCCACGATGGTCACGGCGGGCGTGTTTCTTGTGTGCCGCATGTCGCCGATCATGGAATTTGCGCCTTCGGCCACCACGTTTGTGGTGTTCATTGGTGCCTCGACCGCATTCTTTGCCGCGACCGTTGGCCTTGTGCAGAACGACATCAAGCGCGTGATTGCATACTCTACCTGCTCGCAGCTTGGCTATATGTTCGTGGCCGCAGGCGTCGGCGTCTATTCGGTCGCCATGTTCCACCTGTTCACGCACGCATTCTTCAAAGCGATGCTGTTTCTTGGCGCGGGCTCGGTCATTCACGGCATGCACCACGAGCAGGACATGCGGAACTATGGCGGCTTGCGCCATAAGATGCCCTACACGTTCTGGGCGATGATGATCGGCACGCTGGCGATCACGGGCGTTGGTATTCCGACGGTGATTTTCAGCCTTGGTGAATTGCCGATTGGCTTCGCGGGCTTCCTGTCCAAGGACGCCGTTATCGAGAGCGCCTTTGCCGCTGGCACCGATGTGAGTGCGTATGCGTTCTGGTTGCTGGTGGTCGCGGCGCTGTTCACGAGCTTTTATTCGTGGCGGCTAATGTTCCTGACGTTCTTCGGCACGCCGCGCGGCGACAAGCACACCCACGCCCACGCCCATGACAGCCCACCGACGATGCTGATCCCGCTTGGGGTTCTGGCACTCGGGGCGATCTTCTCTGGTATGATCTGGTTCTCCAGCTTCTTTGGGCACACCGATCAGGTCGCCAAGTTCTACGGTATTCCTTACGCCGAGGCGGGCGAGAAGTCTGACGCCGGGCAAGGCGAGACGGATACACACGCGACCGAGACTGCAGACGGGCACACTGAAGCCGCGATGGCACAGGACGATCACGGGGAAGAGGCCGCGCATCACTACGTGCTGACCGGAGCGCCGGGTGAAGGTGCCCTTTATATGGCACCGGATAATACCGTCATGGAAGACGCGCATAAGGTGCCTTATTGGGTCAAAACCAGCCCGTTTGTGGCGATGCTGATCGGCTTTGCGACCGCGTGGCTGTTCTACATCAAGGCCCCGTACCTGCCGGGCGCGTTCGCGCGCAATTTGTGGCCGCTCTACAACTTCCTGCTGAACAAGTGGTATTTCGACGAGATATATAACTTCCTGATCGTCGGTCCGGCCAAGTGGCTGGGACGCTTCCTGTGGAAGCGCGGCGATGGCAATATCATCGACGGCGGCATCAACGGGCTGGCGATGGGGATCATCCCCTTCATCACCCGCCTCGCAGGCCGCGCCCAATCGGGCTATTTGTTCCACTACGCGTTTGCGATGGTGCTGGGGATTACGATCCTTGTCACCTGGGCCGTGCTTAGACAGGCGGGAGCGCAGTGATGAGTGGCGGTTACCTCATAATAGGTGTGCCTGCGCTGGTGACATCGGTGATTTTGATGTTCGCGTGGAACCACCCGAGCGAAAACACGCGGTGGGGTGTTAGGTCCGGTGCCGTCTTGTCGGGCGTGACCGGGCTCGTGTTCTCGGCGGCGGCATTTGAATCGTCGATTGCGATTACGATTGGTCTGACGCTGGTGGTCCTCTTTGTCCTATACCTCTTTTTCCTTTTCGTGACGGGGGCCTGATATGGACAACCTTCTTTCCATCATCACCTTCTTGCCGCTGGCCGCAGCCATTATTCTCGCACTGTTCTTGCGTGGTGATGACGAGGCCGCACAGAAGAACGCCAAGTGGCTGGCGCTGATCGCGACGTCTGCCACGTTTATTCTGTCGCTGTTCCTGATCACCGGCTTCGATGCGTCCAACCCCGAATTCCAGTTCGTGGAAGAGCGTCCCTGGCTGCTTGGCCTGACCTATAAGATGGGCGTTGACGGCATCTCGATCCTGTTTGTGATGCTGACGACCTTCCTAATGCCGCTGGTGATTGCCTCGTGCTGGGAAGTGAGCACGCGCGTCAAAGAATACATGATCGCGCTGTTGATCCTAGAGACGCTGATGTTGGGCGTGTTCTGCGCCCTCGATCTGGTGTTATTCTACCTGTTCTTCGAGGCAGGCCTGATCCCGATGTTCCTGATCATCGGCATCTGGGGCGGGAAGGAGCGTATCTACGCGGCCTTCAAATTCTTCCTCTACACCTTCCTCGGCTCGGTGCTAATGCTGGTGGCGATGGTGGCGATGTATGTGGATGCGGGCACGACAGACATCCCGCGCCTGTTGGCGCACCAGTTCGGCACCGACAGCTTCACGATAGCGGGCATCCATGTGGTTGGCGGCTTCCAGATGCTGCTCTGGATCGCGTTCTTTGCGTCTTTCGCGGTGAAAATGCCGATGTGGCCGGTCCATACGTGGCTGCCCGACGCACACGTGCAAGCGCCCACGGCGGGCTCTGTCGTGCTGGCCGCGATCTTGTTGAAAATGGGCGGCTACGGATTCATCCGGTTCAGCCTCGGCATGTTCCCGGTCGCGAGTGACTTGGCCGGGCCGTTTGTGCTGTGGTTGAGCGCGATTGCGATTGTCTACACCTCGCTGGTGGCTTTGGCGCAGTCGGATATGAAGAAGCTGATCGCCTACAGTTCTGTCGCCCATATGGGCTACGTCACCATGGGCATCTTTGCGGCCAACCAGCAGGGCATCGATGGCGCGATCTTCCAGATGATCAGCCACGGCTTTATCTCGGGCGCTTTGTTCCTATGCGTTGGCGTGATCTACGACCGGATGCACACGCGTGAGATTGACGCCTACGGAGGTCTGGTAAACCGGATGCCAGCCTATGCGACGATCTTTTTGTTGTTCACCATGGCCAATGTCGGCTTGCCGGGCACCTCAGGCTTCATCGGGGAATTCCTGACGCTGGTCGGTGTGTTCCAGGTCAACACATGGGTCGCACTGGTCGCTGCCACGGGCGTGATCTTGTCGGCGGCCTATGCGCTGTGGCTGTTCCGCCGTGTGGTCTTGGGTGATCTGATCAAGGAAAGCCTGAAGTCGATCACCGACATGACCACGCGCGAGAAGGCGATTTTTGCGCCGCTGATCTTTTTCACCATATTCCTTGGGATTTACCCCGCGCCCGTGCTCGACGTGATCGGGCCGAGTGTCGAGAACCTTGTCGCAGGTGTCGAACTTGCCGTGGCCGAGTTTGAGCCGCTGACCCAATTTGCCGAAGGGGGCCACTGATATGATCGGGGCTGATATCGCAATCGTTCTGCCAGAGGTCGCGCTGGCGATCTTCGCCATGGGCGCGTTGATGTTCGGGGTCTACACCTCCAAAGATGGCAGTGCGCCGCTTTTGTGCTGGGTGACGGCGGCGGTGTTCGTGCTGCTGGCGGCATGGATCGGGCTGACAGGGCAGGGGGCGAACATCGCCTTCAACGGCATGTTCATTGATGACGGGTTTGCGCGCTTTGCCAAGGTGGTGATCTTGCTAAGTGCATCCGCGATTTTGGCTCTGAGCCAAGATCACATGGCCAAGCTGGGCATCCTGAAATTCGAATACCCAATCCTGATCGCGCTAAGTGTTGTCGGCATGATGATGATGGTGTCGGCGGGCGATCTCATGGCGCTCTATATCGGGCTAGAGTTGCAATCGCTGGCGCTTTATGTGGTCGCTTCGCTGCACCGAGATGATGCGAAATCGACGGAAGCGGGCCTGAAATACTTCGTCCTCGGCGCTTTGTCGTCGGGTATGCTGCTATACGGCGCGTCGCTGGTCTACGGTTTTGCAGGCACCACCGGATTTGCAGGCATTATCGAGGCGGCATCGACGGAAGAGACAATGCCGCTTGGCTTGATGATCGGTCTGGTTTTCTTGATCTCGGGCCTCGCGTTCAAGGTCTCGGCAGCGCCGTTCCATATGTGGACGCCAGATGTCTACGAAGGCTCGCCCACGCCGATCACCGCGTTTTTCGCCACCGCCCCGAAGGTCGCCGCGATGGCGCTGTTTGCGCGGGTCGTGCATGACGCGTTTGGCGGATCGGTCGGCGATTGGCAGCAGATTGTGGCGTTCTTGGCCGTTATCTCGATGTTTCTGGGGTCCATCGCGGCCATCGGCCAAACTGACATCAAGCGCCTGATGGCCTATTCGTCCATCGCGCATATGGGCTTTGCGCTCATGGGTTTGGCGGCAGGCACCGTGCTTGGCGTGCAAGCCATGCTGATCTACATGGCGATCTATGTGACGATGAATATCGGTGCGTTTGCCTTCATCATGTCGATGGAGCGTGACGGCGCGGCGGTCAGCGATATTCGCGGGCTGTCAATGCTGTCGCAGCGCGATCCAATCAAGGCGCTGGCTTTGCTGGTGATCTTCTTCTCGCTGGCAGGTGTGCCGCCGCTGGTTGGCTTTTTCGGCAAATTCTATGTGCTGAACGCCGCCGTGGACGCGGACATGGCGTGGCTTGCAGTGTCGGGCGTGATCGCGTCGGTGATCGGCGCATTCTACTATATTCGCATCGTTTACTTCATGTATTTCGGCAATGCCGAGGACGCCGCCGATGCCCATATGGGCCCGGTGCAATGGGGTCTCTTGATGGCGAGTGCGGCTGTATTGGTGCTCGGTGTTATCAACCTGTTTGGGGTGGAGGGCGTCGCCCTTGCCGCGGCCGAGACGCTTGTCTTACGCTAATTGGCCCGAAGGCGTGGACCGCAAGGTCTATGCCAGCCTCGACAGCACGAATTCGGAAGCCGGGCGGATTGCGCCGGATTTGGCGCGACCAACATGGATTTTGGCGCAGACCCAAACAGATGCGCGCGGACGCCGGGGCCGGACTTGGGTTAGTCCCGAAGGCAATTTTGCAGCCTCCCTCGTCATGCGCGGCCAAGGCCCGATGGAGCATTGGGCGCTCAGGTCCTTCGTGGCAGCTTTGGCCCTGGCCGAAGCGCTGGATGGTTTGACCGGGCGGCCTGAGTTGCTGGCGCTGAAATGGCCCAATGATGTGCTTTTGCAAGGCGGCAAGCTGGCGGGCATCTTGCTGGAAACCAGCGGCGTGCATTTGACGATTGGCATCGGCGTGAACCTTGTGGCGGCACCGAGCGTGGCGGAAGTTGAAAAGCACGCCGTCCCCCCGATCAGCTTGCTGGGCGCGACTGGATTGCGCGTGACGCCTGAGGATCTGCTGACCCCGCTTGCGGCCCGTTTCGCCCACCATGAGGCCGCACTTGTCACCTACGGTTTCGCGCCGATCCGCACCGCTTGGCTGGCGCGCGCAGCAAGACTAGGCCAGCCCATACGCGCACGGATTGGCAACACAACCGAGCACGGCGTGTTCCGGGATGTGGACGCGAGCGGCAACCTTGTTCTAGAGACCACAAACGGCCCGCGCGCGATCCCCGCCGCCGAGGTCCATTTTTAACGCTGACAAAGGGCGTGTGCAGATGCTTCTGGCCATCGATTGCGGCAATACAAATACTGTCTTTTCGCTCCATGACGGGGCGAAGTTCATCGCCACGTGGCGCACTTCAACCGAGCATCAGCGCACGGCGGATCAGTATTTCGTCTGGCTGAACACGCTCATGCGGGTCGATAGGCTGGAGGATGTGGTCGTGACCGAGGTCGTGATCTCGTCGACGGTTCCTCGCGTTGTGTTCAACTTGCGGGTGCTATGCGACCGCTATTTCGGGTGCCGCCCTTTGGTGGTCGGCAAGCCCGAATGCAAACTGCCAACGCCCTACCGCGTCGAGGAGGGCGTGCGTCCCGGCCCGGACCGTCTTGCGAATGTGGCGGCTGCCTTTGACCGCCATGGTGGCGATGTGGTGGTCGTGGATTTCGGAACTGCAACGAATTTTGATGTCTGCGCGAGTGACGGGGCCTATGTCGGCGGCGTGATCGCGCCGGGTGTGAACCTCAGCCTTGAGGCACTGCATATGGGGGCCGCCGCGCTTCCACATGTTGATATCAGCCAGCCCGACAGCGTGATCGGCACCAACACCGTCGCCTGTATCCAGTCGGGGGTGTTTTGGGGTTACATCGGGCTAATTGAAGGGCTAACCACGCGGATCAAAGCGGAATACGGACGCCCCATGAAAGTGGTCGGAACCGGGGGGCTGGCGCCTTTGTTTGCGCAGGCTCAAGAGCTGTTTGATGAGATTGAAGATGATTTGACGATGCACGGTCTGACCGTGATCCATAAATATAATAAAGGGTTGTAGGACATGGCAGGCGAGCGATTGATATACCTCCCCCTTGGGGGCGCGGGCGAAATCGGCATGAATGCCTATGTGTATGGCTACGGGCCAGCGGGGGCCGAGCGCTATATCTTGGTGGATTTGGGCGTCGCATTCCCAGACATGGACGGCACCCCCGGCGTCGATCTGATCTTGCCCGACATGGAATGGCTGATGGACCGCGCAGATCGCCTCGACGGGGTGTTCGTGACCCATGCCCATGAGGACCATGTGGGCGGTGTCGGCATCTTGGCCGCCAAGTTGAACGCACCGATCTTTACGCGCAGCTTCACCGCAGCTATCGCGCGCCGGAAACTGGAAGAGCACGGCCATAACCCCGACCAAGTGCAGGTCTGCGACGCGTGGCCTTCCACCGTTGAGGCCGGACCGTTCAAGGTCGGGTTCTTGCCGGTGTCACACTCGATCCCGCAGGCCTCGGCCCTTGTGATCGACAGCCCTGCCGGGCGTGTCGTCCATACCGGCGACTTCAAACTCGACAAGACCCCCGGACTGGGCGAGCCGTTTGACCCCGAATTATGGGCCTCCGTCGCCGAAGGTGGTGTGCGCGCATTGGTTTGCGACAGCACAAACGTGTTCTCGCTGCAACCGGGCCGCTCGGAAGCCGAGGTTGCACCCCGCTTGAAAGAGTTCGTTGCGGCGGCCTCTGGGATGGTTGTTGCTACTACGTTTGCGTCGAACCTAAGCCGCGTGCGCGCGCTGGCCGAGGCTGGCCGCGCCACCGGACGTTCGGTCTGCCTCATGGGCCGTGCGATGCGCCGTATGGTGCAGGTGGCCGAAGAAACTGGCGTGATGAAGGGCTTCCCGCCCACCATCGGGCCAGAGGACGCGGGCCAAGTGCCGCGCGAAAACCTGATGCTGATCGTAACTGGATCACAAGGCGAACGCCGCGCCGCGTCCGCAGCACTTAGCCGTGGCAAGTATCTGGGGATGCAGATGCAGGAGGGCGATACGTTCCTATTCTCGTCGAAAACCATTCCCGGCAATGAGGTTGGTGTCGCGCGGATATGGAACGCCTATTCTGAACTGGGCGTTGAGGTCAGTGATGACCAGGGCGGGCTTTACCATGTCTCGGGTCACGCAAATCGTCCCGACATTCTGGAAGTGCACCGCATCCTGAACCCGCAAGTTGTGATCCCGATGCACGGGGAACACCGCCATTTGCAGACCCATGCCAAGCTTGCGAAGGCTGGCGGTCGTGTCGGGATCGTGGCCCCGAATGGATCACTGGTCGAGGTCAGCGGTAACAACCCCCGCGTCGTCGAATACGTTGAGACCGGGCGGACTTATCTGGATGGGGCCGCGCTGGTCGGCGCGCTTGACGGGGTAATCCGCGAGCGGATCAAGATGGCGATGAACGGACATGTGGCCGTCGCGGTGGTCGTGGATGATGAAGACACCGCACTTGATGATGCGTGGGTTCAAATGCGAGGATTGCCTGAAACGGGCGCGTCTGGCTCCCCGCTTGGCGAGTTGGTCGAGGATGATGTGGCCGCCCTTATGGGCCGGGCTGAGCGCAAGACTGTGCGCAGCGACGAGCAACTCGAGGATGCCGTGCGCCGCGTTGTGCGCAAGACGGTGATGGACGAGACGGGCAAGAAGCCGGAGGTCACAGTGCTGATCTCGCGTCTCGTGACGGAGTAAATGGGCAACCTGTTCCTCTACGGGGTCGGCTTGCCGCTGACCCTGTGGCTTGTGGTGATGGGGGGCATGCTTTGGCTGGCTGCACAGACAAGGCGCAAGCGATTTGTCTGGATCATCAGTGGTTTAGGGGTTCTTGTGTTGGCAGCATTGGTGTCGGACGCGCTGTTTGGATGCGTGCGCGACCCAAGCGGGCAGTCGGCCCCGGTCTGTGGCGGACCGCTTAGCCCGTTGTTGCAACTGACCGTTTATGTCACCGCGCCCTTGGCCCTGGTGGGCCAAGTTCTGTTGACATGGTGGATGCTCGACAAAGCGGATTAACGAAAAATGCCATGGGGGTTTTCACACACCCCATGGCAATTCTGTTCGCGGTAATCTGGGCTTAGCCCGTCATCCGATCTTCAAAGCTCTTGGCAATGAAAGTCGGCACATGCTCACCCATCCCGACGATCTTCGGTCCACGATCATCCCGCTGATTGCGGCCACGACCACCACGTTCGCGGCGAGGGCGCTCTTCTCGGGGGGCTTCTGCTTGCTGCTCGGGCGCTGGCACTATTGCTGCAGGCTCGGGCTGCGCTTGAACTTCCGGCGCTGGAGCTGGTGCTGGGACAGCGGCTGGCGCTGCAGTCGCCGTTTCTTCAACTGGCTTGCGACGGCTGCGAGATCCACCACGTGAGGTGCGACGCGGCGCAGCCTCTTCGGCCTCTGGCAGAGGTTCTGGCGAGGCTGGCGCCTGCGCACCCATCGGGTTTTCGAGCCGAGGGATCGGTTGCTTGACCAGACGCTCGATATCCTCGAGGTTTTTCTCGTCCGATGGCACGCAGATCATCATCGTCGAACCTTTTTTGCCCGCGCGACCCGTGCGACCAATTCGGTGGACATAATCCTCGGCATGGCTGGGCACATCGAAGTTAAACACGTGGCTGACATCGGGGATGTCGAGACCGCGCGCAGCCACATCGGAGGCCACAAGAAAGCGCAAGCTGCCATCGCGGAACCCGTCAAGCGTGCGCATGCGTTGGGATTGTTCCAGATCGCCGTGGATAGGCGCTGCATCCAGCCCGTATTTCTTCAACGATTTAGCGACGATATCGACATCGACCTTACGGTTGCAAAAGATGATAGCGTTTTTGCATTTCTCAGCCTCAGCCTCGATCATCGCGCGCAAGAGCGAGCGTTTTTCGCTTGGCTGGCGGTCGCGGCGGCTACCTTTGAACATGATCACGCCTTGCGTGATATTCTCGCCAGTAGTTGCGGCGCGCGCGACTTCGATCTTGGCGGGATTGCTCAGGAAGGTGTTGGTGATCCGCTCAATCTCGGGGGCCATGGTGGCCGAGAAGAATAGCGTTTGGCGCGTGAAGGGCGTCAGTTGGAAGATCTTTTCGATATCGGGGATGAAACCCATATCGAGCATCCGGTCCGCCTCGTCGACGACCATAATCTGCACACCTGTCAGCAACAATTTACCACGCTCAAAATGATCGAGCAGGCGACCCGGCGTGGCGATCAGCACGTCCACACCTTTGTCGATGGCAGCGTCTTGTTCTTTGAATGACACGCCCCCGATCAACAGAGCCTTCGTCAGTTTGGTATACTTTGCATAGGCGTCGAAATTCTCTGCGACCTGCGCGGCCAGTTCCCGTGTCGGGGCGAGCACCAAGCTGCGCGGCATGCGCGCCCGTGCGCGGCCTTTGCGCAGCATCGTGATCATCGGCAGCGTGAAGCTGGCGGTTTTGCCAGTTCCGGTTTGGGCAATGCCGAGCACGTCGCGCCCATCGAGCGCGGGGGGAATGGCACCTGCCTGAATGGGGGTGGGGGTTTCGTAGCCGGTATCGGCGATGGCTTTCAAAACCTTAGGATCAAGGTTCAGGTCTGCAAAAGTGGTCATGTGCGTCCATGTTTGGGGCCGGTCTTCGGGACGGGCCTTCAAGATATGGGACGCAAGCCTTACGCGCCCCTGCGGCGGAACCCTCGGTTAGGGTGCGCAACCTATAGGTCAAATCCTGCTTTGGGTCAATCAAGCTGCTGCGCTGCGGCAAGGCGCAGGGATTGCGCGAAAAGTTCCGGCGGTATGCGTACATCAATCGCACCATCTGGACCGAGTAGCCTCGCGCTCAACCCCGAGCGCGCGAGCGCTTCAAAGGCGTTGGGCGTGACAAATAACTTGCCGATTTCTCGCGCGCTGCAATCGCGCCCGATGCAAAATGCGGTGGCGCGTCGTGCCGCCCGGTAGGGAAGTTCGTGCCCGCCCGCCCATGCAGATGTCAGGCGCAAACCGGGATGCACGCCATCATAGGTTCGGCCCAATCTGATTGCATAAATCGGCGGCCCCGCGCCGCTGACAATCATGGTCCGGGCAAGAACGACGTGGTGTGGATGGTCGCTAACGAAAGCAACGTCAGAGACAGCGCCAGACAGACCTGTCACCGTCGACCGCATTACTTGCGCGCCCGGATGCGCCAAACACCCAGACAAGATCACAATAAGACACAAAAACCGCCACATGAGTTGCACCATGACGGGCAAGTCCTACGGAAACGTTAAACCATCATTTCTTTGGTCGCAGACAAGGTCAGTTCGGGATAGTCGCGCTCAATCCGGTCGATATCCCATTGCAAACGCGTCAGAAAAACTGGGTCACCGTCATTGTCATAAGCAATGTGCTGCTTGTTGATGTTAACCAGTTTATCCATCTCAAGCTTCGGTCCCGCGATCCAGCGCGCAGAGGTAAACTGCGACGGCTCAAACCGCACGGGCAGGCCGTATTCCAACTCGATCCGCGAGGCCAAAACTTCGAACTGCAATGGGCCGACGACGCCGACGATGAAGCCCGAGCCCATCATCGGCTTGAACACCTTGGCGGCCCCTTCTTCTGCAAACTGCTTCAAGGCCTTATCCAGATGTTTGGCTTTCATCGGATCGCCCGCACGACAGCTTTGCAACAGCTCAGGCGCGAAGCTTGGGATGCCGGTAATGCGGAGCGCTTCGCCCTCGGTCAGCGCGTCGCCGATGCGCAATTGGCCATGGTTTGGGATGCCGATAATATCACCCGCCCAAGCCTCTTCGGCCAACTCGCGGTCGGCGGCTAGAAACATCACCGGGTTGGAGATCGCCATCTGCTTTTTGGCCCGCACATGGGTCAGTTTCATGCCGCGCAAGAAGTGCCCCGAGCAAATCCGCACGAAGGCGACGCGGTCGCGGTGTTTTGGGTCCATGTTGGCTTGGACCTTGAAAACGAATCCCGTCACCTTCGATTCGCCGGGTGATATGGGGCGTGGCTCGGCGGCTTGCGGTTGCGGTTCCGGACCGAAATCAGCGATGCCGTTCATCAATTCGCGCACCCCGAACGAGTTGATCGCGCTGCCAAACCAGATCGGCGTCATATGCCCTTCGATCACGGCTTGTGGATCAAGCTTGGGCATTAATTCGCGCGCCATCTCAATCTCTTCCAGTAGCTTTTCCAGCAGATGGGGTGGCACATGCTCGGCCAGTTGCGGATCATTGAGGCCTTCAATGGCGATACTGTCGGCAACCTTATTGCGGTCGGCGCGGTCCATAATTTCCAGTCGGTCGCGCAGCAGATCATAGCAGCCCATGAACTCAGGACCGATGCCGATGGGCCAGCTTGCGGGGGTCACGTCGATGGCGAGATTTTCTTGAATCTCGTCAATGATCTCAAACACATCACGGCTTTCTCTGTCCATCTTATTACAAAATGTCAGGATTGGCAGATCGCGCAGGCGGCAGACTTCAAACAGCTTTTGCGTCTGGCTTTCCACACCTTTTGCACCGTCGATCACCATGACGGCGGCGTCCACCGCTGTCAGGGTGCGGTAGGTGTCCTCGGAGAAGTCACTGTGTCCGGGGGTATCGACCAGATTGAAACGGAACTCTTTGAAATCAAAAGACATCGCGGAGGCAGAGACCGAGATTCCGCGATCCTTTTCCATCGCCATAAAGTCCGAACGCGTGCGCCGTGCCTCGCCCTTGGCGCGCACCTGGCCTGCCATCTGGATCGCCCCCCCGAACAGCAAGAACTTCTCGGTTAGCGTCGTTTTGCCCGCATCGGGGTGACTGATGATTGCAAAGGTGCGCCGCCGCGCGATTTCGGGCGGCAGGGCAGGGCGGTTATGTGCGGTGTCCAACATGGGCGCGATATAGACGGGGCCGGGGGGCGGTGCAATTGGCCCCGTTCACCCTTTCTTTATCCTTTTGGCGGCACAATCAGCAAATCGCAGGGCGGATCGCGCATCATGTCGGTGGCGAAACTGCCCATTAACCAAGGAACGGGTAGGGCGCGCCCGTGTGTGCCAAGCGCTATGAGGTCAGGCTTTAGCGCGGTGCGCTTTTGACCGATGACCACTTGGGCGGTGCCTTCTTCGATGCTGATTTCTGTCAGATCAGAAAGGTCGGGGTTTGCGTCGAGCCAAGTGTATTTCTGCTGCACGGCTGCCTCCATGAACGGTGCGGGGTCGATCATTGGGGGCAACGCGCCCGTCAATCCGGGGGATGCGACCATTCCTGCGTAAGGCACTTGGACTGCGTGGGCCGCGTGCAGGCTGGCTGTAGGGGCCAAGCGGCGCGCGATTCGCAGCGCCTCGGTCGAGGCGGGCGCAAAATCGAGCGCGCCCAACACGCTTGTATATGCATGATCCGCCGGGTCGCGCACGATCAGCACCGGGCAACCGAGGCTGCGGGTCAAGCGCTCCATGGTGGTCTCAAAGATCAGATCCATGAACGGGCGACGACGGTGAAGGCCCAGAACCATTAGGTCGGTGTCATAGCTTTTGGCTGCCGTCGCCAGCGCATCATCCGGGGCACCACGCAAGATCTGCGCGTGCCATGTTACTTTGTCTGCGCCGGTTTGGGCTTGGCAAAACTGGATTAGGCGGGCTTGAGTTTCAGCAGCAACCGTTTCGCCCAAATCCTCGGGCAACGTGTCATCGACGACGCTGAACACATAAAGCGTCGCGTCATGCTCGTCGGCCAAACGCCACGCGCGGGCGACGGCGCGGTCAGCGCGCATTGATAGATCAGTGGCAACGGCAATCGTTTTCATAGAACCCTCCGTAGGTTTATTCGGGAGAAGTTTATCAAGTTATCGGAAGGACTGGACTGACTGGGATCAAACGGCAGGTGGAATTGCTTGTTTTTCGGCCACAACAGGCGCTTTGGGCCGCGGGCGCAAGGATGGCGGCAGCGATGCGGGATGCGGCACATGGGCCTCGGTCACGCCACTGGCCGCGACTTGCAGCGCGAGCGCATCCGTCAGCCCTGCGCGCGAGGCAGTGGTCAGAAGGAAGCTTTCGCAGGGGATGCCTTCTGCATAAATCACTTCGTGCTGGTCGAGCAGCACTTGGAAATATTCGGTCCGCCCGCCTGCATCGGCGGTGACAGTCAGGCCGTTGACCAACTTGATTGCAGGTTCCATCCTGTCGGGGCCGTTGGGGTCCAGATCACTGCGCCGCGCAGGCACGTAAAGGCGGTGGTCTGCGGCGACGACAAGCTCTGTCTCGTTGGCAAACGCACCTTCGCGGATCACGATGCGGGTGGCACGGCCAATTGCAGGCACCGTCTCGCTTAACACAGCGCGCACCGAGGCAGCGCGGCCGGCGCGGGTCAGCAATTTGTCGGCGGGTTTGAGGTCTTCGATGGCAACGAGACGGCCATCTTGGGTGGCAATCCGGGTGCCGCGCGTAAAGGCTAGGCAGGTAGGGTCGGCCAGCGGTAGCGGGGCCAGATCGGGCGCTTCGGCAATGATTGTATGCGGGGCAAACAGATCCACCGCGCCGAGCGGCAGCAGGAAATTGTCGCCGTCGATCACCAGACTGCGCATTGTGGTCAGACCGCCCGCTTGGGTCATCATCGTCAGGGTCGGGCCGAGATCGACGAAAACCTCGGGCGCGTTGGCCAAGCGGTAACCGGTCGCAGTGGGGTCGCGGAAGTCAGCGCCCAGCAATTCTATCCGCAGCGCGTCGGCCTCCAGATCAAGGCGGTAGCTATCGCCAAGGCACAAGGTGTCGGACAATTCGAGCGCATCACCGCGATTGACGCCGCCAGTGCAGCGAAATGCAGACGCATCATAGATCGTCAACACATGACGGGCCGTTGCGGACTGGGACGTCTGTCGAGACATGGCTTATCGGACCTCACACACCTGCTTACGCACAAAACCGTTAAGGCGAGATTTCCAGCCTTCGGGTTTTCTGCCCTGCTGTTCGCGCCCCCACCACCGAACCCTTGTTTGCTAACAGAGGCTTGGAAGTGCCCCTAATCTGCCCCCCCAATTCGGCCAAATTGTCTTTGGACTAAGGACAATCTGTGGCGAGGGTCTTATTTGTTCGCACAGCGCGCGCAGTGCTGTGGCGGGTGGTCTCGCCATCGCCCTTTCAAAACCAGCGATTCGGCGTGGTGATGGGGCGGGTGCGGTGCTAACTGAGGCCAAACAATGGCCAAAAAGGAGAGGTTTCATGGATCTGGGAATTTCAGGTAAGCGCGCGCTTATATGCGGATCATCCAAAGGGTTGGGGCGCGGCTGTGCCGAAGCGTTGGCAGCAGCGGGCGTCGATCTGGTGCTGAACAGCCGGGGGGCAGAAGCGCTAGAGGCAACTGCCGAGGCAATCCGCGCAGCGCACGGCGTGTCCGTCACGACCGTGGCGGCAGACGTGACCACCGACGAGGGCCGCGCGCAGGTGCTGGAAGCTGCCGGTCAGGTCGATATTCTGGTGACCAATGCAGGCGGACCGCCTCCGGGTCTGTGGTCAGATTGGGACCGCGAAGACTTTATTAAGGCTTTGGATGCAAACATGCTGACACCGATTGCGCTCATGAAGGCGCAATTGCCGGGCATGATGGACCAAGGCTGGGGCCGGGTCATCAACATCACCTCGCAATCGGTCAAGGCACCGATCCCGGCGCTGGGTCTGTCGAATGCTGCGCGCACGGGGCTGACGGGCTACGTGGCTGGGACCGCGCGGCAAGTCGCCGGGTCTGGCGTGACCGTGAACAACATGCTGCCGGGCATCCATGCGACTGACCGGGCAGATATGCTCGATGGTGGCGTGTCCAAGGCGCAAGACATCACGATCGAACAGGCGCGCCTGAACCGCCATAAAACTATCCCAGCGGGCCGCTACGGCACCCGCGAGGAGTTTGGCGCAATGTGCGCGTTCCTGTGTTCGGTCCATGCGGGCTTCATTGTGGGCCAAAACATCCTGCTCGACGGTGGGGCGACCAACGCGACGATCTAAGTATCTGCGGCAAGAAAATCTGGCGCGCGCGGTCCTGTGACGGGATCGCGCGCGCTTTTATTTTGGGCGCAGCGCTTTGGATCGTTAGGGCTGGCATAACCAACCCAGAGCCCCTCATGAGCCACGCTGACGTCCAAGACTATTACGGCAATACGTTGCAAGGCACGGATGATTTGAAAACCAGCGCCTGCTCCACCCCCGACGCGATGCCCGATGACCTGTAAGCGAACTTGGCGAAAATTCACCCCGAGGTGGACGTACGCTGTTAAGGGTGCGGCTTGATCGCGCCGCAAGCGCTGGACCGCGCGCGGGTGCTCGATCAGAGGGCCGGGTCTGGCCGCGATGTCCATTGACTTTATTTGTCCGAGCGCAACCGATGCCAAGGGCAACAGCAGAGACGCTTCATGGTATTGGTTCAATACAGCCCGTGACCTTGAAGCCATCGAGGCGGAGCAAGATCGGGCGATGCAAATTGTCTGAAACTAAGGCTTGGAAATATTGTCTCGAATTTCCTTCAAGACCTTGATTATTGTTGAAATTGCAAGCGTCCCGATGCCTGAGCCAAGCAGTGCTGCGCCGAAATAGACGTTTTCAGGATTTCCATCGACAAAGCCTGCCAATCCAACAATCGCACCAAGCGTCACCGCCAGTATCCCGATTATTCCCAAAAAGCCGTCCATAGTGCTTGCCTCTTTTGCTTTTCAGCAAGCTAGGCGCGGCGTCGCCTGTGTTCAAGGGTCATATACATGAGCACCAACTTCGCCGAGCGCGAGCTTGCGTGCGAAGAGTAAGGCCATGCGGTGATCTACAAAGGCACTTTGGCCGAGGCGAGAGTAGACTTCACCCTCAACGCCCGCCACGTGATTGATGCCGGGGCGCGTATTCCGGCTTGCAGCTCCGTGATGCCGCGCGCTTGCGGCGCGGCCAACCCTGACACCACGCCGCAAGGCGCAAGCTGCTGCTAGGCTTGCACCGCGCTGGGGGCGCTGGTAGCACGTGCTAAACCCGATGGATTTGATCGGAAATTGAACGCCCGTGCCCTTTGAGACCCCCATCTTGCAGCCCCGCCTTGAGGTCACAGACCTGTGCCGTTCCTTCGATGGGCGCGAGGTGGTCAGCCATGTGTCGTTGTCGATCCGTCCGGGGCAGGTGACGTGCTTGCTTGGCCCCTCGGGCTGCGGCAAATCCACGACGCTTCGGATCATCGCGGGGGTGGAACAGCAGACCTCGGGCACCGTCATCATCGACGGGCGCATGATGTCTGCAGATGACATTCACTTGCCGCCTGAAGCGCGCTCGGTTGGGCTAATGTTTCAAGACTTCGCCTTGTTCCCGCATCTTGATGTGGCCGGAAATGTCGGCTTTGGCGTTGCAGGCACGAAGGCCGAGAAGCGCGCGCGCGTTGGCGAATTGCTCGAACGCGTTGGGCTCGGGGGCTATGATGATAAGTTCCCGCACCAGTTGTCTGGCGGCGAGCAGCAACGCGTGGCGCTTGCGCGCGCCGTGGCTCCGCGCCCGCGCGTGATGTTGATGGACGAGCCGTTCTCAGGCCTCGACAACCGACTGCGCGACGGCATCCGCGACGAGACGCTGAGCATCCTCAAAGACGAAGGCACTGCGGTGCTGCTGGTCACGCACGAGCCGGACGAGGCGATGCGCATGGCCGACCAGATCGCGCTGATGCGCGGGGGCCGGATCGTGCAGCAAGGTGCGCCCTACAATGTCTATAACGCGCCAATAGACCGGGCTGCGGCTGCATTCTTTAGCGAAATCAACACAGTGCGCGGCAAGGTCCACGGGGCGCTGACCGACACGCCGTTTGGCCAATTTCTTGCACCGGGGGTGCCCGACGGCCAAGAGGTCGAGATTTTGATCCGTCCGCAGCACATCCGCATCGATTTTGACCGCAAAGGCCAAGGCCCGCGCCCGACGCCCGTGGACGGCACGCCCGCACGCGGGATCGTGCAGCGCGCACGCTTTATGGGGCGCGAAAGCCTGGTGGAGTTCAAGATGGACGCCGATGGATCGGTTTTGAAAGCGACCGTGCCAGCCGTATTCCTGCCTAAAGCTGGGATGGCGCTATGGTTGTCGATCCGGCGCGACAGGTGCTACGTGTTTCCGGTAAGGTAGATTTCGCGGACTGCAAGCCCCTCAAGGCACCTCAATCCCCGCCTGCGGCAACAAGGTCGCCAGCTTATCCAGCATCGACCGTGCGGCTTTCGCCCCGACCTCGTCGCCATATCGGACTTCTCGCCGCAATCCACTGACTGTGGCCTCCAACTCGGCCGCCGTTAGCATTGTCGGGGGCAGCACCAGTGCGGAGCGCAGGATGTAGCCCAGACCGCGCTCGCCCTCGACCGGGATGCCGCTTGCCGCCATCACGCTCATATCGCGCCAGATCGTGCGGTCGGACACGCCCAACCGCTCTGCCAGTTCGGACGCAGTGTGCAATTGCCCGTCGCACATGATCTGGACGAGGTCATAGAGGCGGCGGTCGCGTTTCATGGGCACTCCGGCATAGGGCTAACTGACAAAATACTGTCAGTTGTGGCGCGCGCAAGGCGATTGAGCCCTTTTAAATCCCACCTGACACCGCTTAGGTGAGCCTAATCCAGTTCGTGCTGCGCTTGCACGCACCCACATGACCCATATGCGGAGCCTACCCATGTTGAACAATATCGGCCTTCCCGGCATCCTTTTGATCGCCGTTGTCGTCCTCGTCCTGTTTGGGCGCGGCAAAATCAGCGGCCTGATGGGCGAAGTTGGCAAAGGCATCACGGCCTTCAAGAAGGGCGTCAAAGAGACGACCGACGAGATCGACGCCGAGACAGCGGAAGTTGCACGCGATGTGACGCCCGACGCGGCTGAGAATTCCGCCGATAAAGACAAAGCCTGATCTAGACCATGTTCGACATTGGCCTTCCCGAAATGCTCGTCGTGGGCGTCGTGGCGTTGATCGTCGTCGGCCCCAAAGACTTGCCCAAACTGTTCCGCACCTTGGGCGAGTTCACAGGCAAGGCCAAGGCGATGGCGCGCGAGTTCTCTAGCGCGATGAATGCAGCGGCTGACGGTGCAGGCGTTGGCGACCTCAAGAAGATGGGCGACGATATACGTTCGGCCACGTCGACCAAGAACATGGGCCTCGACGGGCTTGATAACCTGACCAAGGACTACAAGGACTGGAAGCCGGGCCAGAACACCGCCGCCCTGTCCAAGGAACGCCAAGAGCAGGTTGCGAAGATCAAAGCTATGTCGGCGCAGAAGGCGCAAGAACGTCTGGATCGCGAGGCGGCTGCGAAAGCGGGCGAGGGGTCTCCAGCGAAGGCGAAGGCTGCGGCGACCGACGCACCTGCGGACGTGGCACCTGCCAAAGCGGCCCCGAAGAAAGCCCCGGCGAAGAAGGCACCTGCCAAGAAACCTGCGGCTAAGCCTGCGGCCAAACCTGCTGCGGCTGCGAAAAAACCTGCGGCCAAGAAACCGACTGCCAAAAAGCCTGCCCCTAAGAAAGCTGCCCCGGAATGAGCGATACCAACGACATGGAGGACAGCGCCGCCCCGCTGATCGAGCATCTGGCCGAATTGCGCACCCGCCTGATCCGGGCGGTTTTGGCGTTTCTGGTGGGCATCATCCTCGCCTTCACCGTGGCCGAGCCGATCTTGCAGTTCCTCGTTGTCCCGATTGAAGAAACCTTGCGCTCGCTCGGTGATCCGTCACCAACACTGCAATACACCTCGCCGCAGGAATACCTGTTTACCTTATTCCGCATCTCGATGGTGTTTGGCTTCATGCTGGCCTTCCCGGTGATCGGCTATCAGCTTTGGCGCTTTGTGGCACCGGGCCTTTACCGCACCGAAAAGAATGCGTTTTTGCCGTTCCTCGCGGCCTCGCCCATTATGTTCCTGCTTGGGGCCTCGTTCGCGCAGTTCGTTGTCACCCCGCTGGCGATGCAGTTCTTCCTTGGCTTTGCCGACATCTCGTCGATTTTCGCGGGGTTTGTGGGTAATGTTGTGAGCGGCGCGCCCGGTGGTCTGCCCGCAGATGGTGGGTTGATTCCGCCTACCACTGAGACCGGGGTGACGATCACCTTCTTTGGTAAGGTCAACGAGTCCCTCGATATCACCCTGAAATTCATCATGGCCTTTGGCCTGTGCTTCCAACTGCCCGTGCTGCTGACGCTCATGGGCAAGGCAGGTCTTGTATCGGCCCAAGGCCTTGGGTCTGTGCGCAAATACGCCGCTGTTGGTATCTTGTTGCTGGCCGCGCTTGTGACACCCCCCGATGTGGTCACACAGCTGATCCTGTTCGTGGTGGTCTACGGGCTCTACGAGGTTTCTATCCAGCTAGTGCGCATGGTTGAGAAAAAGCGCGTCGAAGAGTTGCGCCGCGAAGGTGTGCTGGACGACGACGAAGACCTCTACGGCGATATCGAGCCTGAGGATGACGCTAAGTGAGCAAGTCTGCGTTAAAACGGATCGCCGCCGCGCTTGAGCGGATGGCACCCGCACCGATGGCCGCGCCCGATTTTGGGCAGGCCGAGGCGTTTTTGTGGGAAACCGAGCCGGATCATCTGCGCCCTGTGCACAACGTGTCCCGTGTTGATCTGGGCCTTCTGGTCGGGATTGAGCGCGCCCGCGACACGTTGATGGAAAACACCCTGCAATTCGCGCGCGGCCTGCCTGCAAACAACGCGCTTTTGTGGGGCGCGCGCGGGATGGGCAAATCCTCGCTGGTCAAAGCCGTCCATGCGGCCGTGCGCGCCGAGGGCCATGATCTGAAAGTGATCGAGTTGCAGCGTGAAGATCTGCCCTCTATCGGGCGTTTGCTGGGCTTGCTGCGCGAGACCGACACGCGGTTTTTGCTGTTTTGCGATGATCTAAGCTTCAGCCATGACGACCAGCACTATAAATCCCTGAAGGCCGTGCTGGATGGCGGGATCGAGGGGCGACCTGAGAATGTGCTGTTTTATGCCACGTCCAACCGCCGCCACCTCATGCCCCGCGACATGATCGAGAACGAGCGTGGCAGTGCGATCAGCCCGTCCGAGGCGGTTGAGGAGAAGGTCTCGCTATCTGACCGCTTTGGCCTGTGGCTGGGCTTTCATGCCTGCGACCAAGATCAGTTCTTGGCAATGATCAAAGGCTATTGCGCGGCCTACGGGCTTGAGATTGCCGAGGACCGCCTGCACGCTGAGGCCATCGAGTGGCAACAAACGCGCGGGTCGCGCTCAGGACGTGTTGCGTGGCAATACTTCTGCGATCTGGCTGGGCGTGAGGGAATTTCGCTGGGCTAAATCTGTAACCGGAGATTGCCCGCTACTGCAAATACGGCACCGGATCGACGGCCATGGTCCCGTCGCGCACTTCAAAATAGAAAAACCCCGGCCCGCCTGCGGAGACTTTCGCAATCGTCTGCCCGCGCCGCACGTTATCGCCGCGTGCCACGGTCAATTCATCGATATTGCCATAAACTGTCAGCAAGCCGTTGGAATGGCGCACCACAAGCACCTGAATTTGCTCGGTTGTCTCGGTAATTGCCAGCACTTGTCCGGCCTCGGCAGCTGATACTGCGCGCCCCGCAGGTGTGTCGAACCCGATCCCGTCGCTGCCGCCTTGCCCGAACGCGCGGGTGATACTGCCTTGCACGGGCATGGCCAGCTGAGCGGCAGGCGTGGCGGAAGTGGTCGTGTTGCCAAGCTCGGGCGAGGGCGGTGGGGTTGCGCGCGTGGTGCTCTCGTTTGGCAGCGCTGAAGTGGCACTCGGCGGCACGGGTGTAACGCTGCCTTGGCCGGGCGCGGCAGTGGCAATTGCGGCAGGCGCTTCGGCGTTCTGCACGGCCACGGGGATCAGCAGGAACTGGTTGTCGCGGATCGCCAAATCCGGCCCAAGTCCGTTCCAGTCGGCCAGCGCGCGCGGTGAAACGTTGTAAAGCCGCGCGATGGAAAACGCCGTCTCGCCGGGCTCCACCTTATGGCGGATCGGCTCGATCCCCGGCTGGTTGGTGATGCGGGGCGCGCCTTGCGACGATTGCGGCGCGGCGCGATCAATAGCTGAGCCTGCGATCGCGGTGATATCGACGCCGCTGCCAACGCTCGCGTCGGGCACTCGGCGGGGCAGGGCAACCAACTCGTCGGTGCGCAAAGTGGCGTTCGCAGACAGCCCGTTATAGCGCGCGACTTCCGCGGCAGGCAGGCCGACCCGGGTCGATAGGCTTGCGACTGTATCTCCGGGCTGGGCGAGCGCCACCTGATAGCCGGGATAGGAGATCACGCCGCGCGCGTCCGGGGCAGGGCGCGGGGCGCTTTCCACCCGTGCGGCTTGGGCGGTGTCAAGCCCGCCGCCAATCCCGCCGCGCAGATCAAAATCCAGCTGATCGGTGCAGGCTCCAAGGGCGATCAAAGCTGCAAGGCTCAGCGCGGTCTTGCGGGCAGGTGGGGCATCAAAACGAAACATAATTCTCTTTACCATCAGGGGCGGCGCAAAAAGCGCACCTAATCAGCCGCGCGCCCCTCGACAAGCGGAACAAAGCGCACGGAGCGCAATTCTTCATAGTCCAGACCGTCCGGCGTGCGGGTCACTTTAATGAGACTTTGCACCGTATCAGACTGGCCCACAGGCACGACCATGATGCCACCTTCGCGCAGCTGATCCAGCAACGGCCCCGGTGGATCTTCGGCAGCCGCCGTCACTAGGATGCGGTCAAACGGGGCCTGATCGGGCAGGCCAAAACTGCCATCGCCGGTCAGCACCGTCACATTGGTGATCCCCAACCCGTCGATGCGGGCCTGTGCGGTGCGCGTTAGCGTGCGGTGGCGGTCAATGGTATAGACGCGGCGGGCAAGCTGGCTGAGAATGGCGGCCTGATAGCCCGAGCCTGTGCCCACTTCCAAAATTTTATCGCGCGGCTGCACATTCAGCGATTGCGTCATGAGCCCCACAACCGAGGGCTGGCTGATCGTCTGTCCCGACGCAATCGGCAGCGGCACGTCCTCATAGGCGCGCGCGGCAAAGATGCCTTCGACAAACAGGCCTCGGTCGATCCGTTCCATCGCCGTGAGCACGCGGCTATCCGTGACGCCCTTGGCGCGCAGATGGAAGAGGAACTCCATAATCTGTTCGGCGGAATAGGCGGGCACGCTAACCCTCCAAAGCCTGTTTGAGGGCACCCAATTGTGCATGGGCCGTCAGGTCCGCGCGCATCGGTGTGATCGACACGTAACCCTCGACGTTCACCTGACTGTCAGTGTCCGGCCCAGTGGGGTCATCTTGCGGTCCGCCGGTGATCCACAGAAACCTGCGGCCCGAAGGCGCGATATGTGGCTCGACCCCGAAGCGCGTGTTGGGGCGACGCCCTTGGCGCACGACCCGCATGCCTTCGACCTCGCCCACGGGCACGGGTGGGAAATTGACGTTAAAGAAGGTGCGGTAGTCCGGTTGGTCCCATTCGCCGTGCTCCAACAGCGCGCGCACAACCCGCACGCCCCACGCGCGGGCGGTTTCGAACGGATCGTCCAGACCTTGCATTCTCGGGCCGTAGAACTGCGACAGCGCAATGGCGTTCAGGCCTTGCAAAGCTGCCTCCATCGCACCGCCGATTGTGCCGGAATAGAGCGTGTTTTCCGCCGAGTTATTGCCCCGGTTCACGCCTGACAAGACCAGATCAGGGCGCGCGTCTTTCATCACGTCATACAGGCCCGCCAAGACGCAATCGGCAGGCGAGCCTTCGGCCGCATAGCGCCGCTCATCAAGTTTGGCGATCATCGTGGGGTGCGAATAGCTAATGCAGTGGCCGACGCCAGATTGCTCAAATGCGGGAGCCACGGTCCAGACCTCGCCATCGGGGCCAGCGATTTCGGTGGCGATCTGGGTCAAGACCTCAAGTCCTGGCGCATTGATGCCGTCGTCATTGGTGATGAGAATACGCATAAACCTGCCCCGATCTGCCTTTTGTCCCTGTTAGGGGAAGGGTCGCGCGGTCACAAGCGGTGCAGCGCTTAAAGCAGGGCGCGTATCTTAGATGCCTCAGCTTTGGGCGTGCTGAGATCGTGGCCCGCCTGTCCGGGGAAGAACCGGGCGCGTGTGCCTGTGGGCATCTCGGCTGGTTGGTGGATTAAGACGCGGGGGCCGATCTTGGTGCTCTCGGCCTGCCAGCTTCTGGCCATTGCGATTTGGGCGGCTTTTGTCGCGCCGTATTGGCCAAAGAACGGCTGGCCTGCGCGCGGATCGTCAAAGAAAATCGCGGTTCCTGCATCGCCCAGAAGCGGCGCAACCATAGTGATGAGGGTCGCGGTCGCGGTGATGTTCAGATCGATGCTTTTCTGGAGGTCTTTTTGCGCAGAATGCGGCATCGGCGATAGCGGCGCGCCGTGGACTGCACAATGGGCCATCACGTCGACCTTGCCCCAACGGTCATAAATCGCGCGGCAAATGCCTGCCACTGCGTCGCGGTTGGTCAGGTCAATCGGGGCGAGCGTGGCACTGCCGCCCTTGGCCTTGATCCGATCATCAAGCTCCTCCAGCGCGCCGGAGGTCTTGGCGATGGCGATGATATGATACTCGGGTGCCAAGGCTTCGGCCAGCGCAGCGCCTAGGCCGCGAGAGGCCCCGGTGATGAGGGCGATTTTGGGGGGAGAGGTTGTATCGGTCATGGGAGGCGGTTTGCGATGCCCGGCGGGCAAGGTCAAGCGGTCTGCGAGGCTGCGCATTGCCTATCTGGTTCGCATGTGAAGTCTGATCTGCTGAGGGTTTGCGCAACACTGTGTTGCCGAAAGAAAATCCCCCTAATGCGGTGGAAGCGTATATGGACTTCTCACAGCCGTTAACTTAGACGTCTAAATCTTGCTAGCCTGCTGTATTTTGGGCAATTTCTTTTCCTGGATCGACCTCGTTACTTTGCGAAGATGGATCCGCTGCGTTTTGAGGCATAACCGTGACGACCCGACTTTTTAAATGCAAAAGCTGCGGTCACGAGCTGCGCTATGGCAGCGCTCGCTGTGGCTACTGCAATATCGAAACGCCTCTGCGCAACCGCAAGGCGTTGGTGATCGCGCTGCTCGTGCTGTCAGGCTTCGGACTGTTCATCGTTGCTATGTAAGACCGCGCTATTCGGCCGCTGTCTTGAGCACGAACCCGTTGGTGATCATATCTGACGGGGCAACGGGATACTCGCCCGAGAAGCACGCATCACAGTAGCTGGGACTTTTCGCGTCGCGGCCCTTGGCCTCGCCCACAGCCCTATAGAGGCCATCGAGCGAGATAAACCGCAGCGAATCTACGCCCAAATGATCGCGCATCTCGTCTTCGGACATGGTGGCGGCCAGCAGTTTTGAGCGCTCGGGTGTATCGACACCGTAAAAACACGGCCACGCGGTCGGAGGCGAGGCGATGCGGAAATGCACCTCGGCAGCGCCCGCATCAATGATCATGTCCTTGATCTTGCGGCTTGTCGTGCCGCGCACAACGCTGTCATCGACGAGGATCACGCGTTTGCCCTTAATCAGTGCCCGGTTCACGTTCAGCTTCAGGCGCACACCCATGTTGCGGATCTGCTCAGTCGGCTCGATGAACGTGCGGCCCATATACTGGTTGCGGATAATGCCCATGGCGTAGGGAATGCCCGATTGCTGGGAAAACCCAATCGCAGCTGGCGTGCCGCTGTCGGGCACCGGGCAGACCAGATCAGCATCGACGGGGGCCTCCTTAGCCAGTTCCACCCCAATTGCATGGCGCGTCTCGTAGACGGAGCGCCCGCCAAGGATAGAGTCCGGGCGCGAGAAATAGACATGCTCGAAGATACAGGGGCGCGGTTTGGCGCGCTCGAACGGGCGGAAGCTTTCCAGCCCCTTGCCTTGGGTGATCACGACCATCTCGCCGGGATCAATTTCGCGGATGAACTCAGCGCCGATGATATCCAGCGCGCAGGTCTCGGACGCGAGGATATAGCCGTCCTCGCCGATCTGGCCCAGCACAAGCGGGCGCACGCCAAGGCTGTCGCGCACACCGATAAGTTTGGTGCGGGTCATCGCAACGATGGAGAACGCGCCTTCAACGCGGCGCAGCGCGTCCTTCATCCGTTCGGGGATGTTCTTTTGATAGCTGCGCGCCATTAGGTGAATGACGCATTCGCTATCGGACGAAGACTGGAATATGGAGCCGCGCTCGATCAGGTCGCGCCGCATCTCGTCGGCATTGGTGAAATTGCCATTATGGGCAATCGCAGCCCCGCCCATGGCAAACTCGCCGAAGAAGGGCTGCACATCGCGGATTGCGGTGTTGCCTTTGGAGCCGGAGGTCGAATAGCGCACATGCCCAATCGCGACGGCTCCGGGCAGTGTTTCCATAAGCTTATGGCTGGTGAAGTTATCGCGCACATAGCCAAAGCGGCGGGCGGAGTTGAAGCCATGTTCGGGATCATAGCTAACGATGCCACCAGCTTCTTGACCCCGATGTTGCAAGGCGTGCAGGCCGAGGGCGACGAAATTGGCCGCGTCCACCATGCCGATGGCTCCGAAGACGCCGCATTCCTCGCGTAACTTATCGTCGTGACCTAAGTCGCGCAAAAATGACGTGTCGAAAGGATTGGCGGGAGGCATCTGGCGCATGGGCTGGTTCCGATTCCCGTTATCTCGCCCCCGCATACGAAATCGCGGCCCACCTGTCACGGGGGCCGCGTTACTTTCGTGTCACAATCGGCAGATGCCGTGCCCGGTTGCGTAATCGTCGGGCTTAGCGCCCAAAAAAGCTCGGTTTGCGCGGCGCGTTGTTCAGGCGCGCTTGGGCGATCTGTGCGGGGCTGGGGCGTGGCGGGGCATCGGCTTTTACAGCGTCTTCCTCTTCCTCTTCGTCGCCCTCATCGTCTGCCTCTACCTTGGTGTCGTCGGCACTGGCAGAGACTTCCTCTTCGTCGCCCTCATCTTCCGCCTCATCGGCGTCGGCGCTCATGTCGGTGTCGTCGTCCTCATCGTCGGACGCGGCGTCGTCTTTATCGAGGACTGCGGCCACTGCCGCCGCTGCGCCACCGCCCACCAAAGTCAGGGGCGCCGCAGCCTCGGCGACCTGCTCGATTACGGTTTTGTCGTCATCGATCTCATCTGCGTCCGCGTCATCTGATACATCCTCATCGGGCTCTTGACGCGCTTCGACTTTTGGCTTGGGCTTTGCGACGGGCGACGATCCATCGGCCTTTGCGACGATCCCGTGGTCCTGCAACGCGTCCAGATGCGCTTTCAGAATAGTCAGCGCTTTGGCGTTCTGACCCACTTTTGGAAACGCAAACAGCAAAGCCGCGCGTTCCAGATCATCTTCGGTCACGCCGTCTTCGTCTTCGATCTTGCGCGCTTTGAGCACCTGACCCACTTGCGACAGCCCACTGATGTAGGATCGCATGGCTTGGGTCAGCCCGTCGCCTCGGGCGTTCAGGCCCGCGCTCAGGTCGATCAGCGTTTCCGCATCGCCATCGGTCAGAATTGCGAGCGAGGCAGATTTGCCGCCGGGCGTCTCGCCGTTGAAAATAAGCGCAGCTTTCAGCAAGCCGGGGATGTCATCGGATAGATTGGACACGAGGGTCATGGGGCACACTCCAAGTTCGGGCACAACAAATTGCGTTGCGGTGAATTATAGACACAACATACCATAAGGCATAGTGTTTCTACACAGTTATCCACAGCCTAAGCTTCAAGCGCTTGGCTGCGCCCTGAATGCCACATAAAATGTTCGATTTGGTGTGGTCGGGGCCGCAAAACAGCCCCAAACCCGCGCCGATCAGTTACCGGTTGCGTCCTCTGCGGCCGCTTCGCCTGCGCCGCCGGGGCCACAATCGCCAACCAGCTCTTCGTAGCGCGCTACGATCCAGCCGGTTGCGTCTTCGGGGATTTGATCCTCAAGCGTGGTGGCAAACGATCCGAAAATCTCGGCTGAGCGGCTGTCTTCGACCATTGCAATCGCGTCATTGACCATGACTTGCTCGTAAACAATCAAGGAAATGGCGACGAGAACGACCCCGCGGAACAGACCAAACAGCAGTCCAAGCCCCTGATCGATCCCGGATACAGCGGTTCGACGCACGATGCCTGACATAAGTGGCGTGAATATGGAAACAATCACAAGGGCTATTGCAAAGACGGCGGCAAAGGCCACGATGATCGCCAACTCGCAGCTTTCTGACAGGAACCCGCCAAGTACGGGCAGTTCCTTGACCAGCGGCTCGACTTGTCCGGCAAAGATGAACGCGACGACCGCCGCACCGATCCAGCCAATTATGGACATAATCTCACGGGTGATCCCTCGGGCGAAGGCAAGAAGCGATGAGATCACCACCACGCCTGCGACAATCGCGTCGATCAGTGTAAAGCCTTCCATGGCGTATCCCTCGTCCCGTTCTTGACCGTTCAGCCTGCGCCGAACACGTCCCCTACCAATGCCGCCAAATCTGGCAAGGCGCGGACGGCCATGGAGGTCTCCGAGCCCGTCTTGCTGCGCGCTGCTAGCAATGCGGAGGTAAAACCAAGTTTCTCGGCTTCTTTCAACCTGTTTTCGGTTTGTGACACGGGTCGCAGCCCGCCGGACAGACTGAGTTCCCCAAAAACCACGGTTTCGGGGGGCAAAGCGCTGTCTTCGCGGGCGCTCAGAAGGGCTGCGGCCACCGCCAAATCCGCCGCAGGCTCGCTCACGCGCATCCCGCCTGCCACGTTCAGATAGACATCGAGCCCCGCAAACGGGATGCCGCAGCGCGCCTCCAGCACCGCGAGGATCATCGCCAAACGCCCCCCATCCCAGCCCACAACCGTGCGGCGCGGGTTGGCGTGCGGCGTCGGGGCCACGAGCGCTTGGAATTCCACCAGCACGGGCCGCGTGCCTTCCATGCCCGCAAAGACCACCGCCCCCGGCGCGGGCTTGTCGCGGTCCGACAGAAACAGGGCTGAGGGGTTGGCGACCTCGGCCAGACCATCCCCGGTCATCTCGAAGACACCGATCTCAGCGGCCGGACCAAAGCGGTTCTTGACCGCGCGCAGGATACGGAACTGGTGGCCGCGCTCGCCTTCGAAATAGAGCACGGTATCGACCATATGCTCGATTATGCGCGGCCCTGCGATCTGCCCCTCTTTGGTGACATGACCCACCAGCACAACCGCGATGCCCTTGCGCTTGGCGAAGGTCACCAATTCATGCGAAGCCGCGCGCACCTGCCCGACCGAGCCCGGCGCGCTGTCCACGCTGTCTAGCCACATGGTTTGGATCGAGTCGATGATCACCAGGTCCGGTTCTTCGGCCTCCAGCGTCGTCAGAATATCGCGCAGGTTTGTCTCGGCCCCCAGTTTCACGGGTGCTTGCGCCAGCCCGAGGCGTTGGGCGCGCATCCGCACTTGGGCGGTGGCCTCTTCGCCCGAGATATAGATCGATTTCAGACCTTTTTGCGCAAACGCCGCTGCCGCCTGCAACAATAGCGTTGATTTCCCGATCCCCGGATCGCCGCCGACCAATAGCGCCGAGCCTTGGACGAGGCCGCCGCCCAGCACGCGGTCCAACTCCGCAATGCCTGACATTGACCGGGGTGGAGCGGCCTCAGTGCTGGCCAGATCGGTCAGCCTGACCTTGCGGCCCCGCGCAGCCCCGAGCGATTTTTTCGACGGCCCGCTGGTCAGGGGCGCTTCCTCGATTATGCAATTCCACTCGCCACAGGACTCGCAGCGCCCGGCCCATTTGGAAAAGCCGGTGCCGCAGGATTGGCACGAAAAGGTCAGGGCAGCTTTGGCCATCGGGCAGGTCCGTCTCGTCTATGGGGTCAGTCGGGTGTGCCGCGCGCGGCCCGCGTTGTCAAAGCCCCAAGCGCCAGTGTCGCCAGAACGCAGGCGGTGAACGCATAAAGCCCCCAAGCCGCCTCCACCCGGCCAAGGCCGACGCCTTTGACGGTGACGATATAGAGAGCGATCAGAAACACATCCGCCATGGCAAGGCGCGACAGATGGTGCAACGCGGGCATCAGGCGGTGCGAGGCGAGGGTATGCTGGATCAGCAGCAACATCACCACCTTAGCCAGCGGGGCGACAAGAGCAAAGAACGTGACGAGCAGGGCAAGGAATATGTCAGTTTCCCACAGCACCCGCACCCCCGACAGCACGCTGATCTCGGCCAGACCAAACAACGGCAGCAGGCCTGCGCGCATCAACGGCGCAGTCCACGCCAGCGGGAAGGAAATCAGCAACGCGAAGGTCGCAAGGCGCAATGCCAACGGCGCGCGGGTCACGGCCCACCCCATGCGCGCCACGCAAACACAGGCACCGCCAGCGCAAGGGTCAGCAGCGCGCGGCGACGCTCGAGCGCGAGGGTCGAGGGCGTCACGTCACCCAGATCAACACGGAACCCGTATATGAGGCCCCCCGGCACGACCAGCGCCAGAAACGCCACTATCGACGGCAGCCCGAGGATCGCGCCCGCAAAGACGACAAAGATATAGGTGATCACCACCGGCACCATCGCGCCCAGCAAGTTCACGACTTGGCCGACCTTGTCGGAATGGACCGCGCGGCGCAGGGTGCCGACCCATTCCCACGCCAGCACGGCGGCATGACACCACAGCAGGGTGGCGAGGAAGACGATAGCTTGGATCAGAATGGGCGTGTTCATGGGGGCAAACGTGACGCGTGCGAGGGCTTATCGCAACGTCTCAATCGGCCCCTCGGCGGCCCCGGTGATGAACTGGCGCAGGTAGGGATCGTCTGCGGTGTCGATCTCGCCCACTGGCCCCTCCCAGCGGATTTTGCCCGCATGCAGCATCGCCACGCGGTCGGCAATCGCGCGCACGCTGCTCATATCGTGGGTGATCGTCATCGCGGTAGCACCCATCTCGGTCACAATCTCGCGGATCAGGTCGTTGATCACGCCTGCCATAATCGGGTCGAGGCCCGTTGTCGGCTCGTCAAAGAAGATGATCTTCGGCTCGGCGGCAATGGCGCGGGCGAGGCCGACGCGTTTCTGCATGCCGCCTGACAACTCGGCAGGAAACTGGTCGGCCACATCCGGTCCAAGGCCCACGCGTTTCAGCTTCTCGATTGCGATCTCACGCGCCTCGTCGATGGGCCGTTTGAGCGAGCCGCGCATCAACCGGAAGGCGACGTTTTGCCAGACGGAGAGGCTGTCAAACAGCGCGCCGCCTTGGAACAACATGCCGAACTGCGCGAGAAACGCGTCGCGGTCGCCCGCAGTCGCGTCCTTGCCATCCACCGTGATTTGCCCAGAATCTGGCTTCACGAGGCCCAGCACACTTTTCAACAACACCGATTTGCCCGTGCCCGAGCCGCCGATGATGACGGTGGAGGTCCCCTCCGGCACGCTCAGATCCACGCCGCGCAAGACTTGCTTGGGGCCGAAGGATTTGTGGAGGGCGGTAAGGGTGATCATTCGTCCGGGGACTCTTCGTCGGGGGGAGGGAGGCGCTTAAGCTCTTCCGGTGCCGGGAGCTGATCATACTCGCTTGTGTTCTTGCGCGCTATCGACGTCACTTCCTTGATCCGGTCCGTAAGCGGTTTGATGTCCTTGCCGAACTTGCCCAGCGTTTCGCCAACATCTGAGACACCAGCGCGCACGACATCAAACATACCCTTTGGTTTTTTGACCTCCGCCTCGATTGCAGCGATCCGATTCAGGAGCCGAAGGCGATGCGGTTCATCAAAGTCAGTTGTGGCAAAGACGATCTTTCGCATTTGCTCGCAAAGCTCGAAGACCCGTTTTGCATCTGACTCCGATAGTTTAAAGGTTGGTATCAAACGCTCGTTTTTCTCATTCGTTGCATCAATTCCCGACGTAACCGCATCCGGCAGCGATCTCTGAGCATTGAGTAAAGCATAAATTCTTTCAATTGTTTCCTGCCGTTCCCCTCGGCTGTCTCCAGGCGCTGACAATAGCTTGTGTACCTTCGGCGGGAATACGTGTCACATCCCGGACGGTAGTACGGCTGTTTCTTGAACAGCTCTGGTTTGAGTTTGTGCCAGTCCTTCATCGCCTGCAAGGGTGTTTTGCTGCCCAAGGCGGACTGCGGAAGCTGCTGGTTGTA